>BNJS01001854.1_pt1 | contig 75956 bp, 77 predicted proteins | sample 8540461 | NCBI WGS metagenome assembly BNJS01 (sample SAMD00202454, study PRJDB9452) | human saliva metagenome | isolation source: human saliva | place: Japan
GAAGTTACGTATTGTCAATCATCCATCCACTTGCCTCAAGCGTGTGGATTTGTGCTCGCCAGTTGTTGTATTCGGGATGAAAGTATAATCTTCTTTGGCAGTAGGGCGTTGAGTGCGTCAAAGATACTCGACCCACTCGAACTCGAGTAATCAACTGAACGCCTCACCTGCAACACCGTCTCTAAACGGGACCACCGGCGTTGACTCACCTGGCAAAATACTCACCAGTTTGCCTCCAACGCTTGAATTGAGCCTCTGAGCCTCCACGACCAGTCGAACTTACCTGACTGTTTGCATGAATCATCGTCCATCACCCAACTGGCATGTGTAATTCACAGAACCGTCCGGATTTCGTGATTTTCGTGTGTCTACAATTCGCCCCTACCTATGGATGATTACACTCGCCACCAAAGTCGCCAAATTAAAGCAATATCGCACAACAACGCCGGACCGTGAGTCACGATTTTTGTTGATCCGTGAGCACGGTCACGACCTTGTCTGGTAGTGTTACAAAACAAATCAATAAATTCTTGATAGGGCTCGCCATCTTTGACACGCCTTCGCTTGCACCACCACATGGATTGAGTCTTAAAATTGTGGAAGAACCAAACTTGGAAAAATGCATCAAATCACTTTTGTTAGTCCGCTTTGATTCAACACCTGAATGTATTTATTTCATTGCGATTCCATTTTATTGTGACTACATTCCAAGAATGCCAAATTCATCGACACTCCATTGATGGAATACGATGAAAGAGTTGCCTGATTAAGTCTTTATTTTCAATCAGAAGTCAGCTATTTGCAACACACTCGATGAATCACCGATTGTTGGAATGGAGGAGACCAAACCTATCCCCACAACATGGTTGAATGTTAGTGTGTCGATATGCTGACTTGCTGTCTCAAGATGCGATTGAGTTGTTCTGAGTATGAATTCCAAGATATCGTTCTGTAGAACGTTCATCAGCATATACTGCGGCTACTTACTCACTCCTTTGATGTCAACTCTGCGATTTCAGCTTTAATTGATTTTCCAAGAGCTGCGTTGTAAACCGCACCACTTACAGAAGATTTCACACGAGTGAAGTTCGTGTCTGCTGTTGTAGATGTCAAAGCCTTGTTTTTGAGTGGCATTCAACCTCAAGCCTGAGATTGTATACACCTTATTTTCTCTTTCTGCTGTATACATTCAAATACCTCCTAGATTACGCTTGAGCGTTGATGAAGATACCATTCGCACGATTCTTCACTACAACGCATCCATGTAGAAGCGTGATTGTAATAGATAGTTGTCAGCTGTGCGTGAGTCTGAACCTGGCTCAAATACGATGTATGAGTATTGGCTACGAGTGATGTACAGCTGCTGATGAACTAGGGACAGGTTGATTTGTTTTAGTATCAGCAGCAGTAAACACATCCTTTCCAGAAGTTGAATTGATTTCAAGGAGCAGATTGAACTACAAATGATTTTCACATCGTCTAAGTCGTGAACTGTACGCTTGATAGAGTTTCTCACCTGTAAATGCCCATCACACGTTGGATGTCTTTGCTTCTTTTGAATAATTTGCTCACTTTTTGGAGTAATGTATATTAGATGACCAGAACGTGCTGCTTCATCCATTTTTCCATTGCTTCATCAATTGAACTCAAAATGTTTTCAGCTGTTAAAGCCATTTGAGATTGTTGTCTCTTGCTCTAAAGGAATGTTTCATTTTTGTAAAGTTTTAGAGTATACAATTATCTTTAGAATCGCTGTTCTTCTTCTAATGTGCTTTGAACGTTTCCAATTGAAAATGACTTTGTTTGTTTCTGTCAATATCCATCGGATCGATTACGAATTCAATTGAACGTACGTACCTAATTCTTTTCGGTCTTGTATTCGTTTGTGATTGTGCCTTGTTGAATCCTAATGAGCCAGCGAGGGTCTTTGTAACCTGATAAATGTGATGTTTTGGTAATTTGATTATTTGAGCATCCATGACCTTACTTGTTTGTTAGATTGGAATAAATCATAAGATGTTAATTCCCATGTATTTTGTCGATAATTGGAGCGAATGTTCTATGTATTTTAAAACCATAATATTTTCCTCTTTTCGTTTTAATTATCGAAGACCCAAATGCTTTCAATAAGTCGTCATTTGTTGTCGATTGTTTGCTGTCCTCGTGGATCCGACTTGTGAATCCTGTCGATGCTGTTTGGTTTAAAGCTGAACGTCTTCAACACTTTGTGATTACAGCTCATAGTCTTCATTCTTAGAATCCAACGAGATTATTGATTCACAATCAAACGTATATAACACGTCTGGAGCCCTTGCTTGATAGCCGCAGCTGTGTTGCCCTCGATTTTTGCTTTGAAGGGCTTGAGTTTAGCCACTTGAAGCTCCTCTTGAAGGTTTTACACTGTGTCATGGAGTGATCTAAATCTTGAGAGGCTTGAGCTATATCTCTCCCGTCGTTTGGTTCTGAAATAGTTCTTCAAGACTGTATCCTCATGACCTTTATTGCTTCCACGATGCTCGCAATCTTCAAATCAATCGCTGAGTACCTGAGCGACTACTGAGTTTGATCCTGTGTTGTTGATGCCCCAGCGTTTGCCGATTCATCAAAAGAAAATAGGTTCTGTGCTTGAACATTTTCATGTTCCTCCTCAGTTTTAGGTGTCTCCTTATTCAGTTTTTACCTAAACTGCAGTTCCAAGTCTGATGATAAAGAGCCAATCGGATGGGTGACTCCTCAATGGGTCATTTATTTAATTTTAAAAGCAAAGCACCTAACCTTTTCGCTAGATGCTTTATCTATATTTCTCTGATTTCAAGAGCCTATACTATATTCGCTATTTCATATTTGCAACCCAAAGATTTTTCATCTCTTTTGAATCTGGGGTGTTTAAGGAAATATCTTATATCCTATAAGCCACTTCATTGCTCTCTTTGGCAAATCTATTACTCACAAGAATATACACCTCCTAATTGATTTTGATTTCACAACGCTTTTATTTAAAGTTTTGATTAATAAATTTTTGTTCATGATGGAATCGACTATAATCGCCAATATATGCTCCATTTGTTCCTTTTTCAAAATGGAATTTAATAACAATTCCTTCATCGTTGTAATTTTCAACGAAATTATTCGCAACCTCTCTGACAATAGACAAATGTTTGAACTTTGGAATTCATTCCTGTGTCAAATCATTTAATTCTCTAACGACATTCCAATGATACAATGATGCTACCTTTCTAACTCAAATTTACTCATGAACTATCCAAACATTTGCCATGTTTTCAAGCACTTTTGTTCTTTTGGAATATATCTGCTATCGTATAGCATTCTATTGTTGACGGCTATATTTACTTCCTGTTATATCTTCAATCGATTCTTGCTGCGGTCCTGTTGGTTATTGAACTACCTATCAGAAGATGTTTGATCTGTTCCAACACCCTCTTAACGTTATACACTATACCGGGCTTGCTTTAGGTTCAATAGCTTTTCTCCAACCTCGAAAATTTTATCTTCAACCTGAGTCCACTCTTCTTCGAATGAATCCAATTGCTCTCGATATTGTTTCACCTTACCACGCCACCAGATTTGACGAGAATAGCAAACATATACACTCCGAGGAACACTATGGATTCGGATATGCTAACGAACAAGCTCTATCGTGGCGATGCTGAATTGGATATTCATTCGACTGAGTATGACAGGACATCAACGACTTCACGTTCGACAAGCATTTGATTCTATGCGTACCATGGCATATTTGAGTCTGATGTGGAACGAGGTCGAGGCGAATGCATCTTTGACAGAAAGACGGACACATTCGATGTGCGTTTGATGAATCGTGGTCTCAATGGATGGATGCTCTTCGAAGCGGTCGAACAAAAATATATGCTGAATCGTTGCTTCACGGGACCACGAACAGGAACATTCTAGTGACCGAATGTTCGATAATCGATTTATCAAGATAGCATCTGACAGAGCTAGAAAGGGCAAAGCACTGAGATTACATTGCAACAAGCGACATCCTCACAGAGAGCTGTTGGCAACCTCACATCACCGCTGGATTTGGCGTTGCAGGTGTCGTGAGCCTCCCTACTGATTGGGATTGATGGAAGAAGCTGATAGTGCTGAGGCACAGCGTGAGAGAAAGAGAGACTACTCACACACGCACAACACAGTTGTGGAAGCGTTGCAAGAGTTTATCTCAATTATTATCCATGACAATCAATAGCTGACGTGTTGAATCGTAGACCTATCGAAGGATTACGGTCAACGTTCCATTCGGAAGTATGAAATTCATCATTCGAGTCTCAAGTTGAGACTGTGGCAGCAAAAACAAAGTGGCATCATGTCCATCAAGCCTCTGTGGATGAGCTCTATGGAGATTCTGGGACGAGCAATGAAGTCAAGAAGTTATTCTGCTTGAAGTCTGGGCAAGGCATCAGCGAGGTCGATGAGCCTTATGTCAGCACGGGACTTGGATGGATTCGGCGTTGAAAGGGTGATGAACTTGCTAGTGAGAATCACGAACAAGAACTACCAAATGAGAACGCGATCGACAGCTTCTCAACATGAGTAAAAGAATATTGTCCATTCGAATCTGTGCGTTCGAGAAAGACGGTCAGATTGAGATGATGAATTTTAAATCAACATCGAGGAACTCAACTCAAGAAGATGGTTTGAGAATATCGATTGAAAGGATTCAGGTGTGTATCGAATGGTTTTATGATGTTAGATGAGCATTTGTTAAGATCGAGAACAGATTGTCCGGAGTCCATGACAGGAATCCAAGAAACACAAGGCGGAAGAGACTGAGGCTTGTATCGAGATGGACTCCAATGGCGGCAGTCAACTCGAAGAATTACAACGATTTAAGCTCAGAGCTGCTAGTACGGTCTCGAGTTCAGAGTCGATGAACAAAGAAAATCAGAGAGACCATCGTAGATGCATCATTGCAGGGTGCGGCGATGAGGAGCTCTGATGTGTTGAAGGCACTAGGAGAAGGCTTCGTTCGAGCGAGGCGTGGTCTGAGTGCTGATTCTTCAAACAAATCAAAAGCGATTAGATGCGTTGATGAACGCTGTCGAGCATGACATGAAGACAGCCCAAACACATGTACTAAGATATGGAAATGACCAATGTCAAAATCATCTTCCAATCCCAAGTCTCAGCAAGTTCTGGAGCCCTCACCTGTGAGAAGGCTGTGGACATGGCAAACCAAAGCGACCTTTTTGAAGAATGGATTGGTGCATCGCGTACTCGAACGGTGCAATCACAACATTGTGTCGTATGCTGTGACATGGCTGTGAGAACAACAAAGCAAGCGAGCCCTATCTAATGGACGCAAAGGACAAAAGCGACAAGAATGGGGCGTGTCTACGGTCATATTGAACAAACGATTCAATGCTGTCCATTATGGATGCCATGTTGAGGTAAGTGCTCATGTGATGTGGAGTGGTGGAAGTTCTAAGACGGACCGTGCCACTAATGAGCTCAAGCGATGGCTGGCTAGCTTATGTCATCCTAATTGTAAGGATAAGCATTCTGACATACTTCGAAGGAATAGCTCAAAGCCCGAATCGAGGTACTATGAAGAGAAGCCCGTCATCAAGAACGAGCAACAATCGAGAACAAGCTCAATCATGCTAGAGACAAGCAAAGAGCTATAATCGTCTAGCAAAGAACAGTCTTGATGCTGAGAACCAAGAGGTGTATCGTGCTCGTGCTACTGAGTGGCGGTAAAGGTGAAACAATATCGAGAACAATTTGATTCATCTGAAGAGAAGAATGGACCGAGTTGAAAGATAAAATTTTCGAGTTGGAAGAAAAAAGCTATTGAACCTAAAGCAAAACCTAGGTATAATTATGTTAACGTTGAAGGGATGTTTTTGGAACAGAATCAAAGCATCTTCTGATAAGTGGTTCAACAACTTAACAGGACCGCAAATAAGTCGATTGAAGATATAACAGGAGTAAATATCGTCAACAATAGAATGCTATATGATACGGAATATATTCCAAAGAAACAAAGGCTGAAAACATGGCAAACGTGGATAGTTCGTTAGATAAATTTGAGTTAAGATGACATCATTGCTTATCGTGGAATGTCGTTTAGAGGAATTAGTAATTTGACTTCGGGAATGAATAAAGAGTTCAAACATTTGTCTATTGTGAGAGAGTTACATTAATTTCGTTGAAAATTACAACGATGAAGGAATTGTTGTTAAATTCCATTTTACCAAAAGGAACAAATAGAGCATATATTAGGATTATAGCTCGATTCCATCATGAACAAGAATTTATTCTTAATCGAAACACAAAATATAAAGCGTTGTGAAATCTAAAGTGGCGTGGAGGTGTATAGTCTTGTCGAGTAATGAATTTATTAAAGGAGAACGTGAAAGTGCTATGGGATATAAGAATATTTCCCAAACGCCGAATTCAGAGATGAAAAATCTTTGGGATTCTCTAAAAATGATGAAATAACGCCCTGAGAATATAGTATAAGAGCTCTTGAAATCGGAAAGAAATATAGATAAGCATCTAGCGAAAAGTTAGGGTCTGTACCCAAAATTAAATAATAAACCCATTGAGTCACCCATCCGAGGTGGCTCTTTTAGTATGTCCGAGACTTGAAAACTACGAGGAGACACATGGTAAAAACTGAATCAGGAGACACCCTACTGAGGAGGAGGAACATGAAAATGTTCAAACACAAACTATTTTCTTTGATGAATCGACAGCAAACGAGGGCATAACAACACAGATGATCGCAACCAACTCAAACAATCCCGCTCAGAGTACTCCAGCGATTGATTATGAGGAAGATTGCGAGCATCGTGAAGCAAGCAAAAGGTCTGTGAGGATACAGTCTTGAAAGAACTATCTTCAAGAACCAAAGGCTTGACAGGGAAGAATGGCTCAGCTATCTCAAGATTTAAAAGTCAAAAAGCCTCCGCCCCAACCTGATGTGTCAAACCTTCCAAGAGGAGCTTCGAGTGGCACAAGTCAAGCCCTTGAAACCAAAATCGAGAGCAACTTATAACACGGCTATCAAGCAAGGGAGTTGAGCTCGAATTGTGTTGCCATACGTTTTGAGTTGTGAGACTCAACCAATCTCGTTGGATTCTAAGAATGAAGACTATGACGCTGTAATCGCAAAAGTGTTGGAAGACGTTCAGCTTATAAACCAGAAGCAACAGCATCGACAGGATCTCACACAAGTCAGGATGCACTGGGGACAGCAAAACAATCGACAACAAATGACGACTTATTGAAAGCATTTGGGGTCTTCAAATAATTAAAATAGAAAAAGAGGAAAATAATATGGTTTAAAATACAGAACAATCTAAACTCCAATTATCGAGCATACGCTAAGGAATTAACATCTTATGATTTATTCCAATCTAACAAACAAGTAAAAATTCATGGATGCTCAAACAATCAAATTGCCAAGCATCACATTATCAGGTTACAAAAGACCACACTCGTGAGCTCATTAGGATTCAACCAAAGGCACAATCACAAACGAATGGGAACCCGAAAAAATTAGAACATGACCGTTCAGTTGAATTCGTAATCGATCGATGGATGTTGACAGAAACAAACAAAGCTCGTTTCAATTGGAAACGTTCAAAGCACATTAGAAGAAGAACAAGCGATTCCTGAAAAAAGATGGCTATGTATACTCTAAACTTTACAAAGAAGCTGAAACATTCGCTTCAAACGGGGCAACAATCTCAAATGAAGCTTTAACAGCTGAAAACATTTTGGTTCAATTTGATGAAGCAATGGAAAAAATGGATGAAGCTGGCGTTCCTGCTGCTGGTCGTCTATTATACGTTACTCCAAAAGTGAACAAATTATTCAAAGAAGCAAAAGACATCCAACGTGTGATGGGCGTTACAGGTGAAGGCTCTATCAAGCGTACAGTTCACGACTTAGACGATGTGAAAATCATTGTGGTTCAATCTGCTCGCTTGAAATCTAAATTCAACTTCTGAAGGATGTGTTCTCCTGCTGCTGATGCTAAACAAATCAACTTCATCCTAGTTCATCCAACAGCTGTCATCACTCGTGACAAATACTCTACATCAACGATATTTGAGCGGGTTCAGACTCACGCACAGCTGACAACTATCTATTACAATCACGCATTCTACATGGATGCGTTCTTAGTGAAGAATCGTGCGAATGGTATCTTCATCAACGCTCAAGCGTAATCTAGGAGGTATTTGAATGTATACAGCAGAAAGAGAAAATAAGGTGTATACAATCTCAGAGCTTGAGGTTGAATACTATCGAAAACAAGGCTTTGACATCTACAACAGCGAACACGAACTTCATGCTCGTGGTGAAATCTTCTCGCAAGTGGTGCGGTTTACAACGCAGCTCTTGAAGAAATCGAAAAATTAAAAGCTGAAATCGAAGAGTTGACATCGAAGGGTAAAGGTAAATAGCCATGATATATGCTGATGAAACGTTCTACAAGAACGAATATCTTGGAATTCATACTCCAGAACAACTCAATCGCATCTTGAAGACAGCAAGTCAGCATCATCGACACACTAACATTCAACCGTATTGTGGGGATGGGGTTTGAAAATCTCACTCCATTCCAACAATCGGTGATTCGTGAGGTGTGTTGCCAAATGGCTGACTTCATGATTGAAAACAAAGACTTAATCGAGACCGCTCTTTCATCGTATTCCATCAATGGAGTGTCGATGAATTTTGCGATTCTTGGATGTAGTCACAATGAGATGGAATCGCAATGAAGCGAAAGTACATTCGAATTGTTGAATCAAAGCGGACTAACAAGGAAGGTGATTTGATGCATTTTCCAAGTTTAGTTCTTCCACAATTTTGCAAGACTCCAATCAGCATGTGGTGGATGCAAAAGCGAAAGGCGTGTCAAAAAGCGAGCCTATCAAGGAATTTGAAGCCGATTTGTTTTTGTAACTACCAAGACAAGGTCGTGACCGTGCTCACGGATCGACAAAAATCGTGAAGCTCACAGGGTCGGCGTTGTTTAATGGCGATATTGCTCCCAATTTGGCGACTTTGAGTGGCGGGAGTGTAATCATCCATGGAGTAGAGCGAAAGATTGTAGACACACGAAAATCACGAAATCCGGACGGTTCTGTGAATTACACGTACTTAGGATTGGAGTGATGGACGATGATTCATGCAAACAGTCGGTGAAGTTCGACTTCGGGTCGATTGGAAGGCTCAAGAAGGCTCAAATTCAAGCGTTGGAGCAAACTGGTGAGTATTTACACACCGAGATAGTCAACGCCTAAGTGGTCCCGTTTAGAGACGGTACATTTGCAAGGTGAGAGGCGTTTCTCAGTTGATTACTCGGGTTCGAGTGGTGGTAGTATCTTTGACACACTCAACGCCCCTACTGCAAAGAAGATTATACTTTCATCGAATACAACTTCAACACGAGCACAAATCCACACGCTCGAGGCAGTGGATGGATGATTGGATTGAAGTTCGAGGGACATCAAGAGGCATGCTGCTTTTATACAAAAGAAAATATCGAGAGGTGTGAAGATGATAACATTGGCAGGAGTACGAGATTGGTTGGAATCCTATCACGCTCAAAATTACACATCGGGAAACTGTTAATGAAAATGTAGCATTGCAGGTCTAGTCAACGAGACAGATATCAGACACGAGATCACTTTATTGGTGGGAGGAGGGGTTGGCAGATTATGATGAGAATCGGTCCAGCATCTTAATTCATCACAATCAGGATACTGACGAGGACAGAAAAGCAGGCGACTACCTCTTCAACCCAAGATCCTAAAGGGCTGAGGAACGTGGTGATTGGTGATACTCCAATCCAAATGATTCGACTCTTATCGAACGAGCCTATTGATGTGGGACAGTGACAATAACGTGTATGGACGTGTCATCGAATTAGATTTATATTACAGACTAGAAAGTGAGGAATAAAAATGGCAGAAAAAAGAACAGGGGTATTCCCCGTTTATGAAAACCAATTCCAAGTAAACACGGGAACGAAAGAAGCTCCAACTTGGACTGAAATCAAAGAATTAGAAAGCTTTTCGGTATCATTTTGACAATGGTGTCGAGAATGGTCTCCATTCGAGACATAAAGGATGGAAACGCCGCTTGATGACAGCTAAATCGGTCACGATCTCAGTATCAGGAGAAACGACACATCGGTGATACTGGTAACGATGCAATCGCTGCTATCGCATTGAAGAATGGTCGTGATGCTGAAAAAGACTTCCAATGGACATTCCCAGACGGATCTAAATTGGTCTTCGGAAGCGGTTATCAACATCAAAGACTTCATGTCTGGTGATAGCCTGCGGCTGCAAGTATCATTCGACGTCATGTCAAATGGTAAACCAGAATATACAGCGGCAGGCTAAGAATCACGAAAACAGGTGGAGAGTTGAACATCGCCCCTCTTGTTGGCAGGAGAAAAGCTAATGCGTAAAGCTAATCAACTTCATCGATGCGGAAACTGCAAGGGAATACAAAGTCGGTGATGAATTCGATGCGACAGGAATGACGGATGAACGGATGCTGAATTGACCGAACAGATCAGTTGGTGTTCACTTATGGGTGAAGTGGAAGGAGTGACAGAGTATTCGCATTGAAAAGCGAGGTGGATAGTGGGTGGATTATCGCGTCACGGAACACCTGAAGCTTTGAATCCAAACGCAAAATCCAAAAATCAAGAACATGACCATCGAGTAGATGATTCAGCTCAGCAGCACTCAAGCTCATGGAGTGATGGTGGGGTGGATGAGGATCAAACTGTTGCCAAATGAAGAATCTATACGAAATCATCTTCAACGAACAAGACCGTGTGAAGATTGAAAAATTAAGTTTAAAACCTAAAAGGCTGGATGGCTCTCATTCGTGAGGGCAATCAATTTGATTATAGGAGACCAAGAAAGCGGGGGAATGGGTGAGCCATATTACGACATTTTTCGAAGATTGGGACTTGATGGTCTCATCTTTTTAGAACGCAATATGGCATCTCATTCTATTCTTATGATTTTAAAAGAAATGAAATGGAAAGAATTCAGAGCTCTAGTCTCTGGACTTTCATCAGGAGACTCCTCTTGGACGAGGTATCCAAATTCAGAGCGAGATGACCCAAAAATGCTCGAATCGTTCTCACGAGGGCAACATCGAATTCAGGACGGAGTGGCAGAAATAAACAGGCAGGGACACAACACAAGAAGGCTTGATGCGGTTCTCAGGAACTTCAACAGAGCCTTTTCTGAATAGTAGTAAGGAGGTGGACAGAATGGCAGCTAAAATCGGCGATGTTGAATTGGGATTGAGTCGTGAATCAACAAGGTTCACGAATCAATTGAATGGAATCAACAAAAAGTCATGGAAGCTTTGCGAAAGTCCTCGCTGGTGCGTTGCGGTCAAAAGAAACTCGATTGATTTTGGTTCTAGAGGCAATCAAGCTCGGGTCCGATTTGAACGAGGTTCAAGCACGTGGTTGATGTGGCATTCCCAAAGATGTCGAAAACAGAGTTGACTGAATTCATAAAATCGGCAATGTACGCATCAGGATTGTCTGAGACGATGGCTACAACGTACACAGGGACATTCGTTGCAATGTCCAAGGACTTTTGGATTCAGCGAACAACAAAGCCTATAGGATGTCCACAGCGTTGACGAGCTTGGCGGGGATGTAGCATCATTCTACAACATAAGCCAAGACGAAAGGCGTACACAGAGTGAAATCTGTATTCACAGGTGAGACCGAGACCTTGAAAGACTTAGGGGTCGTAATGACACAAACAGCCCTCGATGCCTATGCAATGGCGAATGGATTTGGCAAGACGACCGCTGAGATGTCTGAGGCGGAAAAAGTGGCTCTAAGATTCGCATTCGTTCAAGTCAACTTCAAGCTCTTGCAGTGGTGACTTCTCGAGGACGAGCGATTCATGTGGGCGAACCAAGTGCGAATCATGAAGTTGCAATTCCAATCGTTCATGGCATCCGTTGGACAAGGACTCATCAATCTGTTCACGCCTGTGATTCAAGTTCTTAACTTCCTACTAAGTAAGCTCTTAACTGTCGGGAACGCATTTAGGGCTCTTACTGAGCTCTTGACGGGTAAGAAGTCACAAGCAGGGGGTGGAATACAAGAGACCGCTGATGCTGTTGGAAACCTTGCGGACAATATGCAAAGGCGCAGGTGGTGGAGCTGGCGACAGTGGCTGATGCTGTGGATGATGCTGGTGGAGCTGCTGACAAGGCTGGCGGTGCTGCTAGAAGGCAGCAAAAGAAATGAAGTCCTTGATGGGCTTCGATAAAATCAACAAATTGTCGAGACCGAATGACGACTCCGGCGGAAGCGGGGCAGTGGTGGAGAAGGTAAAGAGCAAAGGTAAAAGGCGGCGGTGGTGGCGAGGCGGCCAGCAAAGGTGCTCAAGTTGACATGGGCAAGATTGCCGAGGGACAACCAATTGAAGAAATTCTTCGAAGACCTCTTTGGTCGAATTGGTGAGCTTCTGGCCAAATTCAAAGCTGGATTCGATGCCGCATTCCACTCTGAAGGTTTGGAACGAATGAGAAAGTGGCTCTCGAACGAATCAGACTACCCTCCAAGAAATCTTCACGGATGCTAAGTCGTCCAATCGTTCAATGATATATTGGACAAGTGGGCTTCATGCTTTGGGTCAATTTACTGGTGCGATTGCTTCTGTCGGAGTGGGAATCGGTGTGATTCCTTACTGAGATCCATCGCAGTACATTGGACAACCACAAGGAGCAAATCAAAGAAAGCTCTTGTCAATACAATGGATGCGACTGGGGACATGATGAAAAGCTGCTGGAAACATTGCTAAGCTATCGGCGATACTATTTACAAGGTATTGACGAGCAGAGGGGCTGTGAAGATAGGTGAAGCCATCGCAGGGGCGTTCAGTTAGTCTATACGTTGATATCAAAGAAATCAGGCGAGAAACTTGGTCGTGACTTGATGAAGAGCTTTCGAGACGATTATCACGAAGAATGCTCCGAAACTTACAGAAGCATTCAATACAATGTTGAAGAATATTGCTCCAATCTTCAAAACGGTCGAGAAAGCCGTTGAAGATGTTGGAAAGATGTTCAAAGGTGTTTACGATGACACTATCGGTCCATTGATTATTCAATGAGGCGAAATGATATCAGGACTTGTTGGAACAATTATCGATGGATTCAACAATCATGTGAATCAATCCTTGAGTTGGAAAAAGCATTTGGTGGAGTTACGACCAATACGTGAAAGCCTATGATTGATTCGTTTGGTGGTGCAATTTACAGTCTGGGTCAAAGCAATTGGCAGCCTATGGACAGCACTTGAACCAATCTACAATCTACTTGCGAGCTCATTAGGACCGTTCTTGGTGTGATTTGCGGGGTTCTTGGTGGTGTTCTTTTAGCACTCGTTGCCATATCACTAGCATTGAGCTGTATTTGATTTACTAAGCTTCCTATTCGACATCTTGAGAAATGTCGTTGATGCTATAACGAACGCAGCAAGGTCAATTGATGACCGCACTCAGAAGGCTGCAAGCTGCTTGCAGGATGGAATTGTGGCGATATTCAGGTGGAATAGGTCCAATGGTTTGCGGATGCGTTGGAATGACATCGTGACCAGATTCTCGAATGTTCCAACATGGTTCAACACAGTATTCAAACAGCGTGGAACAACATCGTGAATGTGTTCAAAGCTATCGGGCAATGGTTCAAGGATAGATGGAACGATGTTGTGAACGCACTATCAAATGTAGCGACATGGTTCGGAACGATGTTCAGAACGCATGGAATGGAATCGTGAACGTGTTCAGCGTAGCAGGTTCATGGTTTAGTGGCATTTTGGGGAGGCATCAAAGCGGTGTTCTCTGGTGTGGTTGAATTCTTCGAGAATCTTCCAGGGCTTGGAACACGATTACGAGCATCTTCTCAACAATTCCAAATTGGTTCAGCAACATCTTCTCAAAAGCATGGGCGGGAGTTCGAGATGTATTCTCGACTGGTGGACGAATCTTCGTGGGAATCACCGAAGGTATTCTCGGAACGATTCAAAACGGTCGTAGAATGGAATCATCGGAGGTATTAACGAGTAATCACATCCCATTCAATGGAATCAATGGAATCCTTGATGGGATCCAGTGGAATCAGCGTGATGGGTGTGAGCCCATTTTGGCTGGATTAGTGAGAATCAGCTCCTCAAATCCCAGTAGCACTCAAAGGAGTTGTCAAGGCGAACACTCCACAATTGGCGATGATTGGGGATAGACAAGCACTACGGTGAAAGTGTGGCACCTGAGAACAAGATGCTTGCAATGAAACTCGTGAAGCTGCTCGATTATCGAAAGATTCGAACAGTAGTGCGGAGGTAGTTGCGTACTAAGACAATTAGTCACATTGGTGGCTGGAATGGATTTGAACATGATGGCGAATCTGTTACGAGAAAGATTTTTCGACATTGCAAATGGAGATCAACAAAGAACAAATCAACCATTACTCGATTTCTAGGAGGTGCATAGAGTGAGCAATTACAGTCAATGGAGTTGCTCTTGCATCTCTACATCAATATCACATAGCGATGAAATCATTTGGAGCTCTGGGACTGGTCGAAGTGCGAACGGTCTTATGAGTGGAGATGTCATCGCAAACAAAACAACAATTCAAATCTCTTGGGGAATCTTAACTCAAGATGAATATAACGACATTCGTAACATCCCAAGCGGTTTCTTCAATGCGGTCGTGCTAGGTAAATCGATTAGAGCATATCGAAGCACAGTCACGGGAACTTAATGGGAACATGTTTAGCGATGGCATTAACGTACTACAACGATGTATCAACATCGTTCATTGAGCAATAGAGGTGATGAAATGCTGGAAACAACTCAAGAGTATAGAGATGCGATTGTGTCTGATGTTCGAGTGATTCACGCTTCATTCACGCTCAACAATCAGACTTATGATAGAGTCACATCTAAAGAAAATCGAACATGATGCTTTACATCTCTGGGGGCTCATCGATTTCGTTCGATAGCACATTCATAAATTCCTATCTGTCGGACTGAATCAGATAGTCAGAAGGAATTGAGGAGATGATGCATCAACAGCGAAAACCTCCAGGTTCAAACAATTGTCGGTCAAGCGGCAATGTTGCCCCATGGTCGTTTTTGTGACCGAAAATCAAGCTCGACCGTAATTCCAAAAATTACAAGATTAAAAACTTCAAGATAGATTCGATTGAGATTGCTTGGAACGTATGAGACAAACTCTCGTATCCAACAGGGTCTCGAGAAGTCTTCCAAGAAATCGTGACGATGACTGGAATCCTGTGAGTGATACAATCAGTCTCCCAGATGTGTCCATTAAGACCAAATTGGAGAAAGCAACATTCAGAGATGCAATCATGTATCTCGCTCAATTGGATGGCACGTTCGCACGATTCAATCGTGATGGAAAGCTCGACTTCATCGATTTGAAGGCTACTACGAAACAAATCACGAGAAGCCAATATGGAGCTACTGGATTGGTTAGAGACGAAATCAAGTACAAACTTGGCTCGATTGAATGTACTGTCGATAAGACCAAGATTGTGGCGGATGACATCGTTCAGGAGACAAGATGGTTCTCAGAATCCATGGATGACTCAACAATTGCTCGATAGATTGTACAACAAATATCGAGATTTGAGCTTCTATCCATACGAACTATCATGGCGAGGAGATATCGACACCGAACCGGGTGATTGGGTCTCAGTCTATTGGGGTTCAGAGAATACACGATTCGACATTCCTGTGTTCTCACTGTCACATCACATTTGATGGTTGGATTGAGTTCGAAGACAGATACAAAAGAGATCAGAGACGATCTCAATCACCATTACAAGTATCGGACCCGTCCAGAGAAACTTGATTACATTGAGAGCCTTACGACAAGGTTGGTCGCTTATATTTAGACGAGGCTGAGCCTATCAGTCCAAAAAGAGGGCGACAAGTGGATGAAACCAAGTGGTGGATATGCGTCATGTATGAACGTGTAGACGGTCAGTGGGTCCGTAAGGTGGACACCGCTGATTTGAACAAAATCATCGAGACGATAACGACTGATGAAGTCATTGCTAAGAAGATTAGTGCTGGATTGATTCAGTCACTAGAAATCAACGCACGACAAATCACAGCGGGCTCGCTCGATTTGAGATGAATCTCAATCACGATGAGCAAGCCAATCATGGAAGTTCGAGATGGCAAAATCTACTTCGATGTCTCAAGTGTTGAGGATTTCAAAAAGCCAATCAAGGAAGTCGAAGCAAAGCTCGAGATGAAGGCGGACAAGCTCATCACAGAAGACCAATTGAAACATCTACAAGACCAACAATTGGTGATGATGACAGAGATGAAAGCGAAAAGCGACTCTTGAGACGGTCTTGGAATGGAAGGCTAAATATGAAGCGTTCGTAAAATCGAAAGAATCAGACAGAAGACAAGCCCAAGATGACCTTGTGTCGCTCTCTCAACGCATGATTGGGATTCAGAATGATTTGGGGTCTATGACAGCTATTTGGACACGCAATCGACCGCAACATGAAATTCGGGAATGAAGGGCTCTCGATTGGGAATCCTCAAGGGGATAGCTCGATTCTTGTGTCTGACAATCGAATCTCAATGATGTCTGGTGGACGAGAAGTCATGAGCATTTCTCAAGGTGTGATTCACATCGACAGTAGAGGGTATTCACGAAATCGAGTTCAAATTGGCTACTATGTGGAATCTCAATACAATGTGAATCAAAATATAACGTAATTCGATACGTTGGTCCGTAGGAAAGGAGGTAAAAGATAGAATTCAATACTTCGATGGGAACTGGCACACTTATATTCGATATGATAGGCACTATCCCAAGACCAGTGGCGAATACGACCGCACGGGTAAAACAGCAACCATCAGGAATGACCGGTGGATATGAGTCAATTTGACCCAGCCTACATGGGAGTGCAACTTGCGGGGGCAAAAACAAAGTACTTAGAGGTGAGAACCTCTTCATCAAAGGTTCAGAAATTAGTGGAAGTGTGGACTTCACATTCCTCACATGATGATGGACAAGCAACACGCAAGATTCTCTTGTGGTCGGGTTCTGGTGGCATCAGTACGATGGATGGTATTTGGGCTCAATTGACTCGAGCTTCACACAAACGTTCGCTAAGATTCCAAGAATGTCGAAGGTCGCATCCGTATCTGGAACTTGAGAGAACTCGGGCAGAGCTCACAGTCACTCTTGACAGAAGGTCAGATCGTTCACGCATCAAGTCTGGTATAAGAGTGTGGGGCTCCTGGCTGGTACGATTTGGGAACAGGACTTGGAACGACAGTCAAATTCCTCCTTCGCCGAGAATGCACGAAAAGAATGTGAACGTGGCATCGAGGCACGTTTGATATTTGTTACGGGACATTCGATGACGACAAACAAATCGGAATTGATGAGTATAGCATTGGATGGTATATCGGACTCCTAATTGGAACACAACCAACGCTTGAGACATTGAGCTTATGGACAAAGCCAAAGCAACAAAAAGACATCGTGGGCAGAATACATTCGTCCAAACGTTCTCCGAGATGGTAGGAACGTTCAAAGGGATGGAGGGCACTTACGGATCCACAATCAAGACATTCCATGCTGAGGTCGTAGGTCAGAAGATGGCAATCACCTCGAATGGTGGCACATTCCAATTCTTCAGAACTATGGTGATTACAATGTCGAAGCGTATGTCATCGATAGTCGAGGGCTCAAGTCCAATGTTGTGACCGTACCAATCAAGGTGCTTCAATACTTCGCTCCGATGCTTTCGTTTGAAGCGGTTCGAGGCGGTGGAGACCAACAAACGATTGTCGTCCGAAGAACAGCCAAAATCGCACCACTCATGGTCGATGGAGTTCAGAAGAATCAATGCGTTTGAAATTCAAAAGTCAAAACCCCGCTTACAGACGGATACTTCACGGACAACAAGGCGGAGGTTGATTCATTAGTCATCAACTCACTCACAATTCAAATTCGGACTTGTTGGGGCATTCGCTGCTGACGAGAAAGGCTTGGATTGTCGAAGGTACAATCTCGGATGCTTATGCAAGCTTCACATTCACCGCTCAATCGTGGGACCCGAGAGGTAGTCCAATGTAGGACTCGAGGGACAGGATTCGGAAGGGTGTGGGAACAGGCACTCGATGTGGGTGGAGATACTACTCAAATGAGCGACTGGTCCAGGTCAGAAGCTCACGCAGTCGGTGGTAAATCATTAAAAATTACCGGGTCAGCAGATGATTTCATGAAGACGGTTTGTACTATTCCACAATATGGACGACCTGCGGATGGACTGAATATGTATCAAAGTACGAGTTTATTTACAAGTGAATACTCATCCGGATGATGCAATTTTGCCCTGCAGTTTATTCCGCATAATACGGACATTATATTCATGCGGCGTAAAACGAACTATGGCTGGCAGAAGTGGGTTCAGTTCACTCCGGCAATAGTTCGACCAATCTAAATGGACCGATGCTGCATTAAAGAAATGGCTGGAGGAATACAACAGACTATGGCGATGTGCAATTCTCGAAGTCAGTTGATGGCACAGTGTACTTCCGTGGAACTGCTGAGGGGTGGAAATACACGCAGGAGACGGTCATCTACCTTCCTGAAGGACCTGGGCGAGCAGTTATATTTAGCAGCTAAATAATAGTTATGGTATAGCTATTGTCGCAGTGCAGCCTAACAGGGGATGTAGTGATAAAATCAAAATGTTGACTCACTGGTTAAATTTCGATAATATCAACTTTAGAATTTTAGGAGAAGAATTTGAATTTAGAACAAGCAAAACTCGCGAGACTCAACTCGAGAGAGGAGTTGAAGTCAGCAAAGAGAAATCTATACATTCTCGATTGATAAGTCGAGGCTTGAGCAGCAAGCTCAAAATCTTCAAGACAAAATCGAATTTAAGAGTCGAGACCTCAACACCAAGCAACAAGAAATCAACACTCTGGCAACAGCAATCGAGGAGTTATGGAACGATGAGATCCATTCTTCTGCGATGCGGTCGTAATCGCTGCGATAGGCGGTGTTGCGAGCTTGATTACGACTAGAAATTTCAAGCAATCAAAAGAAACACAAATGAAATTTTCGAGTCGATTGGACGGAATGGCGGAACAAATCAAGACGTGAGAATGGATGTTCAGAAAGTTGAGGACTGGAAACGACAATCGAGAGAGCATTCAGACCACAGCAAGATTCGGACTGTACGACACAATGTCAAAGCCATCGAACGTGGATGGACAACAGTCGATGAGCTCGTGAGATTGGCAAGCTTTCTACAAAGCATACGTGAATCTTGGGGAATGGAGAAATCCATGACTTACATGAAATCTTCTTGGGGATTGCCAATCAAATCAAAACAGAAATCAATATACAAATAAGAGGATGTTTAATATGGAACAATTACAAGCAACAATCATCAATGGAATCGTGAGTGTGTTAGTAGTCTTAGTAGGACTAGCATTCACAGGCTTGAAAGGATTCATCGAAACTAAAGCGACCGAATTGAAAGCCAAAACGGATGCTAAGAACTACGAGCTTGCAAAATCAATCGCTCACACGGTCGTGCATGCGGTGGAACAAATCTTTCGAGATGTCCATGGTGCTAGTCAAGACAAGTTCCAAGTCGCTTTCGACAACGTAACGAGAAAAGAGCTTGAAAAAGCTGGAATCAATTTGGATGATGAATCCAAGAAGGTATTGATTGAATCTGGTTGTGAATGGATTCAACGAATTGAAAAATATTGAAGGGTAAGAATACGGATCTATAGAGGACTCATTGCGAGTCCTCTTTTATTACGGAAGGAGGCATGGAAAAAGTAATCGAGAAATATTTGAGCATTACATCAATAATCGAGTCGTTGAACGTTTAAACAATGAAATATATAGCAAACGACAAAAGGCACAGCAACGTTCAAGTTTCACAATTGATGAGTTGAAAGCCTCTAAGGTTCTTTGTCTCTTTTATTTTAAGTACACAAAACGATACAAAACAATCAGAGGGCTACAATCGAGGGGCAACAATATTACAGTCCCATTCGATAGCTCACTAATCACTACTGATGAACCTGTTGTAGGATATATCTACTTTGAAAAGGTAGAGCAATCAACGGATGTATACTCGTTTGTATTTAATGTACGAGTTAGTGAAAATTGATAAGGCTCAAGACACCACTCATCGAACAGTGACGGGGCGTGTGGTTGATGTTGATAACATCGTAACCAAACAAGAGTTGGATGCACTATTCAACAAAATCAAAAGCAAGGTGGAACGTATGACAGCTCATTACGTGGCGAGATTTCCAAATTTCAGGCAAAATTGGGGCTTTAGAACAAAAGACGGATAAAGAACACTATCTATGACGATGAGCCTTTAAAAGCATCGAATATCAGCTTTGAGAACAAGCCCGAAATCGACACGAGCAAACCCTTGCAACCAAACAGGAACTACAAAATATTGCCTTAACGCCGGACCGAAAGGAGACAAGGGGTGAGACTGGTGAACGATGGACCGATAGGGTTGACAGGACCGCAAGGATTGACAGGACCAAGAAGGGGCAGACAGTCAGCAAGGCTTACAAGGTATTCAAAGGCGAGCGAGAGGTCAAGACAGACAACCGGTCAAAAGGTGACCGTGGGAACAAAGGTCAAAAAGGGATACAGGCGAACGAGGGTCCTGAAGGTATTCAAGGCACACGGGTCCAAAAGGCGAAAACGGACGAGATGGTCGAGATGGCGTGGGCATTCCCACAGAAATTAAGCATCGCTGGAAACGTTGTGACATTGTCCGATGGGGGTGGAAGCATCACACTCCCAACTTCCCCAACAACACAACCGTGGCACTCGGTCAAGTTCATGAATACAGAAAATCCACGGGACAGGAATGCCAAATGGAAAGGTAACCGCTCCTGTTGGAACAGCGATATGTCGATACAGCTGTGACAATGGAGCTCTCAAATGGATAAAGAGACAAGGAGAAATCAAGGTTGGAAGTATTGACTGGTGATACTGGTTGGAGAACGTTGAATAGTAAGTCTAAACTTGGCAACTCGTATTTAAAAGTTAGACGATGATGTAGTTACTTACCAATTCGGTGTGGTTTAGGTTGGGGCTGGTTCGGCGTAATTCGTAGAGGTGGCGTAGGATACGAGGCTCAAGAGGGGCGAACAAGAACATTTACTACATTCAGGAGCTTGGCGGTGTTCCTGTTGAGTTCGTTTCCAGAATCTAGCCTTATTGGTGGGATTTATAACGACAAGGAACACCATATGGGACATATGTATTTGGGAGGCTATGGCGACAGTAATATGTTACGTTTCCAATTTACTGCCCAGTCCCCACGGCCGTGACATTGGCGACATTCAGGTGAGTTCGATTTCGTATCTCACAAGCGAATCGTGGCGATAATATTACCATAATTTAAGGAGGAATATATAAATGGCAACAGTTAAGTGCTTGATTTTTATTGTGTATTTAGCAAAAGATTGGGAGTGGTGTTATTAACGACCAAATGTATGGATTCAATGTGCGGACATCCTGCTTATATCTCATACCACTACTTTGGGAAGTGGTTGTAGGGGCAACATAAATCGACCTCGATTCAGCAAAAGCACAAGGATTTGAAGTAATTTATGAGGTGATGGCGTAATCCTGGGGCTGGAACATCTTTGTAATGTCCGTTCGGTAGCCCATACGGTCACACAGGAATCGTCATTGAAGATTCTGATGGCCATACTCTCAAGACCATCGAACAAAATATCGATGGGAATTGGGACTTTCTTGAAGTCAGTGGACCCGCTCGATTCAACACACGCTCATACGCTGGCATGGTTGGATACATTCGATTTCCTTATGGATGCAAATGCGAGCACACTGTCCAACGAGAAGGATGGATTCAAGATTCTGTTGGTTGGTGCTTAAAGAATCAAGATGGAACGTATCCATTCAATGCTTGGAAGAATATTGATGGGAACTGGATCAGGTTCAACAAGGACGGATACACTGTGAGAATACTTGGTTCAAGGATGAAGAAGAGTATTGGTACTGGTTGAAGCAAGGAGAATCTATGGCTATTGGATAGCAAAACATGTCAGATGGCAGAGTGGTACTTCTTCAACGATGTCGGAAGATGAAGACAGGTTGGATTCGCTATTTCAAACAAATGGTACTATTGCACGGAATCGAATGGCGACATAATGTCCAAAAGAAGTTCCATGAGATTGGTGATGACGTACTACTATTTCAACGAGAATGGAGATGCTCGAAAAAGCATCCGTTCGTGTTGATGAAAGAGTGGAGCAATTCACTTCGAAGAATAAACAATGAGCCTACCTTTCGAGGTAGCGCTATTGAGACAAAATGGGGGCATCGCTTGGTTCGTCATTGGGCGTTCTTTACTCGACATGAAGCCTTCAAAAATGCTATAATATCAACAAAAACACGTTTCTTGGATTTTGCTGAATGTCCTATCACCATCCGTAACTTACGAGGAAAAAGCAGCTCGAGATCCAGAGCGTGAACGATAGAAACACACGAAAGCCTTGATATATCAAGGCTTTTCTTTTAATCTATTTTTCTGTTGTTTGATATGAGGGAAAATTGTTTTGAGGGCAATTTGAGGGGCAAGCTTTTCACATATTTTTGTATTGCATTATATACTTCATCTTTTCATCTTCTTAGTGATATGCAGAGTATATAGATTCAGTCACTTGACTGTTCTCATGCCCAACTCGAGGCTTGAATGGAATGAGTGGCAATCCCATCTCAACAGCTTCGATGATAGCGTGTGTGCTGAATATGTGAGTGGAGATATTCTTGTCGATGCCCATGCGTTCTCTATAGCGTCCGTAGGAACGCATTTACAACTATATGATTGTTGAGTGAGGGTGTGTTTGGATGTGGTGAAGATGAAACCTTGCTAGCTTCTATTTCTTCAATTTGAGCAAGAATCTCGATGCATCTATTTGGTAGCGAGACCGAACGGATCGATGCGGTCGTCTTTGGAGAAGTGCTCGCATAAACATCCTTAATTTTTCAATTGATGGTATTCTAGCGTTGAAGATACGTATTGCGATTGGTGGTTTGAATCCAAAGTCAATCTTGTCCCATGTGAGGGCAAGAGCTTCACCAGCTCGCATTCCTGTCATATACATCCATTCGAAAAACATCGCATATCTTAGATTGATTTTTGCGAGTATATTCAATCAAACGATTGTATTCATCATCCTCCAAGAACTTGTTGGGATTCTTCTTAGATTCTGTTCGGAGTTTTATATTCGATGATGCAAGATTCAATTGGATTCGTCTCGATGTATCCATTTTTGACAGCATATTGGAATAATTTGTTCAATCGTGACTTATAAAGCCGATGTTGTTTGATTTGCTAGATTCTTTTTGATATAGAAGAAAAATCAAAGAATCGATTCAAGTCTTGAGTTGTGATTGTAGTGATAATTCTTTTTGAATCAATGAATTCTTCAAATTCTTGGTATTGTGTCTCAACGGACAGAGAATGTGATTTCGCTTTACGTTCTTCTTATATATTTTCTTGTACTCTCTCTGACCGAATAGATCGTTCGGTTGATCCATCATCATTCCCAAGTTCTTTTTGAATAGCATTCGTAAAGTATCTCTTGAGCTCTCTTCCTAGTCTCCACGAGTCTTGTTGTTGAACGTAACGGATTTTTCTACGCCATTTTGCGAATCGTGGGTCATAGAACTTCTCACAATAGCGATACTTGATGCCATCCTTTCCGTGTCGTTCCTCTATATACATATTAAATCACCCTTTATGATGCGTAATTAAATCTAATGTACTTAGAATTAGTTGAGCATTTTCTACAACTTTATTTTATATTCTTTCAATTACTTTTAATTGGTTTTTCAATTAAATAAATAAAGCAACAAGGAAAATCAAAACTATTCAACGTAATTCTAATAGCTAGAGAAATTCACTGATTGCTTTTCTTTTTCCAGTAACTCCACCAACAACAGCCCCAGTCATTCCCCAATCACCTGCTAATGCTGTCATGACGGCACCACCAACAACAGCTACCAGCTCCACCAGTCACCACGATATCGTCATTTTGAATCAGTTCATAACTTACCAAGTCATCAAATGAGAACCAATCTGTGTTTTTCTTTATTCTTTTTGAAAAACGGATAAAAATATTAGTAATTGAAATTAAAAGAAACTTAGATAAACAACCTCTTTTTCTTTGAGTTAGGGAACTACAACTTTGTCCATTTTGAATTTCTTATTTTCTTCATCGATTGTAATGTTTTTCAATTTTTAAATTTTTTTATAATATCCCTCCTATAATAGAACCTTTCCAGTGACTGATACTTTCTCGCATCACAACTATATCCTCATACTTTGGATTCTCAGACTTGAGAATAACATTCTTCCCATCACGATAGAGATACTTGCACGTAACTCCTTCATCTTCAACTCGAACGATAGCAACTTCGCCATCTTCAACAATTGGTTGATATCTTAGATATACTTCAGAGCCTTTCTTGATTACAGGCTCCATCAGATCCTGTGATTCAGAACCAATTCATTTCACCATTTGGAACAATCAAGAGGAAGTACGCCCATGTTCAGCATCTACATCATCCATAGAATCATGGATCGGGCAACAGATTGACGACCACGAGACGAGATACACCACTTTCTCTTCTTGGATTCCATTTTGTTCGTCTAGTTGATGCGAAGCGAATTCGTATACTTTAGATTGTCTCTTTGAGTCTAGTTTGTTGTAAATTATGGATAACTCTTTGGAAGTTCGCTTGTTGCTGCTCATATCAAATAAAACTTGTGGACTTATCCCAAAAGCTCGACAATATTTCAATATATCTTCTTCATCAATATCTCTTTTCCTTTTTCGTGTTGTGAAATTGTATTTTGTTTAAAACCTGTTAATTTTCGAGCTCGGATTGTGTCATTTTATGATTTAATCTCCAATTTTTAATTGATTCACCTAAAATGTTCATAAAGGTAAAAACCTCCATTTTGTTGATTTGATAACATTATAAAAAGTAGAGAGATAAAAATGCAATATCTCAAAAAGAGATAAAAAGTGTTGACAAATATCTCAACCTATGAGATATTTGGTGATCTGAGGTTGATTTGAAACCTCAAATACATGAGGAGGGTGAGTGGATGACCGACAAAAGATTACAAAGAAACACTTAAAACCAAAACTAGAGCTAAGAAAAGAACGATTAGGGTCGAGAACTTACGACAGGTTACATGGCGAATCTAATCGGTTTTAGACCGTAGACAATACGAGCGAAGAAGGAGGCAGGAGGTATCCATTTAAAGATTACGAGATGGACATCATAGCTCGTGAATTAGGTAAAAAGTGTAGAAGATATAGCTAACAATATCTCAGTCTGAGATAAAAAGGAGGAGACATGAACAAGAAAGATTATTTCAAAGAAGAATTTCCGAAAATGTATCCAAGATACAACACGGAATCCAAATGGAAGACCATCGTGAGACCGAGATCAAAGCGAGACGAATATGCTGATGCTATGTACGGATCTACGAAAGCGATGTAAACATCAACATCAGTTGTTTTGAAAGATTCCTCGAGCTGAAGGAATCAATTGGGCGAATCGATATGGAACTAAGATGACAAGAACAGAATTCGAAAGGAGATTGGCATAGATGAGAAGAAAAAGAAAAACAAGTGCGATTCATTCCATTGATGGGATGGATGCTTCAATGGTACATCTATCGTTTGGACTGATTATCGCAATGATGAGCATCGTGCTCTTAGTTGGAAGAAGCGGTTGAGCAGCACGAATCAAAAAGTGAATCTAATTAGAAAGTGGACAATATGTGAGCCCGATTTTTCAAGACTCATGGAAAACAAAGGAGAAAGAAATAATAATCCATGCCAAAACGAAAACAAAAAGCCGATGAAACAATCACCGACTTCCTAAAATAACTAACTACATTATAAAATAAATTAAGGAGAAATCAAACGAATGAGTAAAACGACTAAGAAAGAAAAAGATTTGTCATCTCATTACTGAGAGTTGATTAAACAATATAAAAATTTAGATTTTGACATCATCCTGCATTGCAAACCATCTGTAAAATGACTGAAATTTTTGGATTGGATGATTTGAATTTGAAACTAATGTCAGAAGCATTTAAATATTATTTGGCGATGGAGGATGAATAAATGACCGTAAAAATCAACAAACTAGAAATCGAGAATGTGAAGCGTGTCAAGGCGGTCACAATCGAGCCTACATCAAACGGACTCACAATTCTCGGTGGCAATAATAACCAAGGAAAAACAGTGTCCTCGATGCCATTGCTTGGGCATTGGGTGGCAATAAGTACAAACCAAGCAAACCAGCTCGTGACGGGTCCATGAGATCCACCAACGCGAATTGGAATTATCAAACGGACTAATCGTGGAACGAAAAGGAAAAAATTCAGATTTAAAAGTTACGGATCCAAGCGGACAGAAAGCAGGTCAACAATTGCTTGATTCATTCGTGGAAGAGCTCGCTTTGAACCTTCCAAAATTCATCGAATCAAGTGCGAAGGATAAGGCGAGCACGCTTCTTCAAATCATCAGTGTCGGTGAGAAATGTGTGGGGTTAGATAGAAAAGAAGAACAACTATACAACGAGCGAAGAACCATCGGTCAGGTGCGGATCAGGAAAAGAAATGCAGCCGAACAACCTCAATGTCGAGCTCGATGAGTTAGTAAAGCATGTTGCGGACTTGATTCACGAACAACAGAGGATTCTTGCCGAAACGGTGAGAACGCCAAAAACGCCAAAAATCGAGAAAATATCTAATGAACTCGTTGCATCTCTCAGAAGCTCGATTGAAACAATTAAAGAACAACTACTCAAGAAGAAAGCGACTCACGAGGAGTCTAATGAGCAACTACATCGCAGCAAACAAGTCGATTGAAGACTTGGTAGATGAGATCAGCATGATGATTGACTCAATCGCCAATATCAGAAGAAATCAATCGCAAGGTCAGAGCAAATCTCGGCAAAGAGAAAGCTGAAGAAGATGCCAAAAACAATACAGTTCTCAATACAACAGCTTATCAAAACAAATCCAAGATGTTTCGAGACGAACACACAAGCTTACTCGATAGTGCGGACTTACCATTGCCGGGTCTTTCGGTAGAAGATGGTGAACTCGTCTTCGAGGGGCAAAAATGGGACAACATGGTGGCTCTCAACAATTAAGAGTGGCTACCGCAATCGTTTCGAAAACTAAAAACCAGAAGTGGTTGTGCTCTTGGACAAGCTCGAACAAATGGACATCCCAACATTGACCGGGTGGCAGGTGGTTTCGAGATCTGAAGGACTTCAAACCATTGCGACTCGAGTATCAAATGGAGGAATGCCAAATCATCATCGAGGATGGATATGTCGTATCAGACACAACAACTCCATTCCAGATACAGAACCAACTAATAAATGGACGTTTTAAAAATAGAAAAGGAGTAAAAATGAATATTATATCAGGTGTGCAAGCAAGAGCCCAACGTGTAGTGATTTATGGAACAGAAGGAATCAGTCAACTCGCGGCACAGTTCCCCGGATCAGTATTTGCTATCGACACAGAAGGCTCAACATCGAACATGGATGTCAAACGTATGGACAAGCCAGCATCGTGGACGATGCTCATGAATCAAATCGCATTCGTCAAGCAGAGCCCAACAGTTTTGCCAAAGACGCTGATCATCGACACAATCGATTGGGCGGAGTCATGTGGCAGTGAGTGTGTGCTCGATGCATGAAAAGAGGAATCGAAGACTTCGGCTGTGGAATGGATACACCTATGTCCAGAAGAAATGGGTCGACTTATAGATAAGCTTCAAGAAGTAGTGGACATCGGAATCAGCGTGGTCTTGACCGCACATTCTCAACTTCAGAAAATTCAGGCAGCCGATGAAGATGGGACGTATGACCGCTACAATTAAAACTTGGTAGAAAGACAGGCTCACAAACCCGCTCCCGTAGTGAAAGAATGGTGCGACTGACTTCTATTCTGTAATTACAAGACGATGGTGATGACCTCAGAATCTGAGAAGAAAGCAACAGGTGGACAACGTGTCAATGTGCACGACATCATCCAGCGTGGGATGCAGAAGAATCGTCATGGACTTCAGATGAACTCCAATGGACTTCGCTGCTGTGCACATATTTTTGAATCAAAGTAAACAAAAATATTGAGACTTACAACTCCTCAAAACGTGGGCGTTGGAAAAAGTAGTAAGCGAGCCTCAAATTGTGAGCAGTACCCTCAGTCGATGAGTTATCCAAGCAGGAACAGGTGGGCAGAAACTCAAGAAGATCGGATTCCTATTAAGAAACCAATCAATATACAGACTCTATTCACAAGCATTGAGATTTGATGCTTCAAAATTCAGTCACTCCGAAGATGCTTCAAGATGTAGCATTCAAGAAGGACACTTACTAAAGACACACCAATCGAAAACTTCCCACAAGAATATTGGGCGTTCATGAGTAACGGGTGGGCGGATGTCTTGAAATCAATTAATACAAACAAATAACAAACAAAAGAAAAGGAGTAAATAATTATGACAGAATCAACAACAACTTCGGGACGTGAATTTGGATGGGACGACACTATCCAACAAGACTCAACATTACTCTTGCTTCCTGTGGGACTCTACAGATTTTACAGTCACAGAGATTTGAACGACAAGACATACACCTGGAAATCCTGACAATCGACTTCAGCGTGCAACAAAGCTGTCTGGAAGTATTGATAAATCGTGACAGCCAAGGGAAAACAGAATTGAGCACAATTTATTCTTGCATCAAACACAGAAGGAATGCTTTCATCGTTCTTCGGATCATCGGACAAAAACGCAAAAGGGTGAACCATTGAAAATAGATTGGAACACAATCATCGGTTATACAAGTGGAGTGTGCAAGGTTGGGATTCGTAAATACAAAGACAATGGATACAACGAAGTCAAAAGCGATGTTATATCCCGAAGATGTAGATCAAGTCAAGTCTTAAATCGTTCTACGTAACCACAACAACAATATCAACAACAAACAACTCCAAACACAACAACCATCTTGGGTTGCATTCTAAGGAGGACATTGAATGGAATTGCGAAAATATCAAGAAAAGCTCGTATGGTCCATTCAACGGGAATGATGGGCAGAAGGTCGTGAGAGACTCTTCTCGTCCTTCCCCACGGGATGCTGAAGAAGACAATTTGTGTTCTAGTGATCGAGACGACCGTGTGAGAATGGGCGAGAGGTTCTCGTCGCCTGCTCATCGCTCTGAGTTTAGCTAGACCCAAGCAGCGAGCGACAAGTTGTTCAAGTCAACAACAGGACTTAGGCAATACATCGCTCGAGAAAGCTACCAGTTCCACGAAGTCTTGGTTTCATGGAATCGTGTGTGGTTGTAGGGTCCGTTCAAACCTTGCAACAGCAAAGCGACTCATGAAGCTTCGAGGATAAGCTCGCTTCAATATTGTGGTGGATGGAGCTCATCATTGCATCTCAGATGGCTATCAACGTGTGCTCTCACACACTTTCAGATGGTGCAGAATGTGCTCGGTGTGACAGCTACTCAGACAGAGGAGATATGCGTAATCCCACAGGGACATGCTTCGAGCTCAGCTATGCGTACCGATATACACTTACCGCAAGCTTAATCAAAGGAAGGTGTTGGGCCAATCAAAGCTTCTCCACAGTCAGTGGAATCTTGAGCACTCAAGCGTGTCGATGTCACAGGTGACTTCAAAGCGAGTGCTGGTGGGGGAATGCGTGGGACCCGTGCACTTGGAACAAAGTGCAAACGAGATGATGGAACATTGCAAGGATAAGAAGACGGTCGTGTTCCTTCCGATTGAGTGAGATACATCCAAAGAAGTTCAGAGGATATCTTGAACTCAGAGAAGGATTTAAAAGCTGCGGAAGTGGATGGCGAAGATCAAAGACCGTGCGGGAGGAGTCCTCGAGAGTTTGAGAACCCAGAGAAAATACAATGTCTTGTGTAATTCGATGTTGCTGACCGAAGGATGGGATTATCCATCGGTGGATTGTGTGAGGCTCGTGTACAAGACCGAGCAAAGGTTCCGCTCGCTCTATTCTCAAATGGTGGGGCGTGGAACAAGGGAGTTACATCCGGGAAGACACATCTTTTGCTTCTCGACTGCTTGTAGCGCCTGAGAGAAGCATGAATTGTGTCCTTGAAAGCTATCCCTATCCTGCTGAGAACGAGGAGATTGCAAAAGCGATGGTTGAGACGATACTGAGGGAGAACACAGGAGGCAGGTTTGAGCTTCTTGAGATTGGAAGAGGTCATGCAAAGAAGATGTGACCGCACTGGCGAGGGAAAGAAGCACTACGCAGAAACAACTCGCTGAGGATGCGAAGAAGCGCGAAGCTTGTGGATCGGTACAGTTCGAGATGTCGATTCATGCCGAAGACCTTGCAAGCTACGTGCCATCATTTGGATGGGAGATGGAGAGTCTCCTTCAGACAACTGGCATCCAGAGCAGTAGAACGACTCGGAATCATGCCGTATGTGCTTAGCATGTCTGGGAAGGCTCAAGAAGATTCTTCGACCGATTATCCAAACGACAATCCGGAAGAGTTTAACAACACAGCAAAATCCGATTATTGAGACGATGTGGATTCAGAAAGTAGCAGGGATGTGGCAATTTGAAACAGCTCAAAACTCATCCAATCGCGTTGCTGCGGAATGGGTGGAAAGTCCCTCACACAATCGAGTGTCCATAAGATTACACAGAGGAGTGCGTGAGTGGAAGACAACAACTTACTTGAATTGATGGAATACGTCGACCCCTCAATTCTCGGCTATCGAGGAGAGATGGGTGGAACGACGGAATGGCTCTCTCAAACGTGGAGGCTGATTCGGCATCAGATTGGGAATCATGGTCGGCTCGAGATTCGGGTCGATATCATCACGGGGAATGTTACAATGGGACTCATTCCAGAGTACGGGCTCTGCCAGTCTGGGAGGAACGATCTTCCACATGGCTGTCGAGGCAAAGAGATTCCGAAATCCTTCTCAAAGCTCATGATGATGGACGAGGAATGCTCTCGAATAGGATTCATCGATTCAATACGACAACGACTACAAATTTGTAGACCAAAGCATGGATTGATGGGAAGGAGTTCCACAGACAAAGAGTGGAATCCTGTGCAGAGATTATTCGCTACTTGGACACGCTCTTCAATCAGATGACATCGTGGCATATTCCACTCAATCGTACGCTAAGACAAACGCCCGGAAACAGGCGTGGAAAAGTATCTTCTTCCACATCGTATGGTTCCGCGTGATAGAACCGCAGAAGCTCATAAGACAGAGCCTTGAGGAGTGTGGTGGAGACGTCGGCGGGTCTTAGGCGAGTGCAACGAAGCAAACGGGAGCGTGGGTGCGTCAGCCCAATGGATGGTGCAAGGGGTCCAAGGAACGATAATGTCGTAAGTTATCGCTACGCTCTGAAAGTGGAATCGGACAACGTGGAGTTTGGAGAAAGCAGAACACCAGTCATGCGAGAGCTTGAACTGGTGCAACTGCTCGTGTACGGCGGTGTGCAGAATCCATCCATGCAATCGTTCGAATCAGAAGCAACAAACAAAGAAGAATACAAAAACGTGTTGACTACTTATACACAAATTTGCGAGAAAAGGCTTGGGCTCCAATGTTGACGAACAAAGACGAAGTCAGAGTGACAGGTCGTCTCCGGGATTCGTGAGAGATGGCAAAAGAAACAATTCATCGGTGACACCAATATCGGTCCCACAAGTCTTGGGACGGTGGTGTCAATACATTGAAGATTTGAACGATGGGTTTGCGGGATCGCGGAGGGATGAGCGAGACTTGGGACAATATGCGGACTGCATCGGAGCTCATCAAAGGCGTTCTACTCGAACAGGGTCACGAGATGTTGAATTGCGGGACGCTTCAAAAGCTGAGGAAGTCATTCGGGCTCATAAATATATCGTGCAGTCGCTGAGCTCGAAATGGTTCTGACGGTTGGGGAGATGCTTACGCAAGGAAAAGATTCTATGTATGAATCTCGGCTGAAGCAGTAGAGCCTCAATAGCTTGCATCGATTCAAGGATGTATATGCAGCAGTGGGCATCGGGCCTCCAGAGCATGTCGAGCATCGTGTTTTGGAACTTGCGTGGGAATGACCATCCCCAATGGAGCAAAAGCTCGCACCTGAAAGCTCATTCAGAGGCACACCCTGAAAGAGCTATATTGCTATAGTAATCATCGACCCAATCTACAAAGGTACTACTGACGAGAATAGTGCAGATCGAGATGGCTCCTTCACGAATCAATTCGACAAAAGTTGCTGACAGAGCTAGGGTGTTCAGTCGTTACTGTCACCACCATTCAAAGGCGCTGGGTGGCAAGAGAGTCCATGGATGAGAGCAGGTGTCGGGCGTATTCGCTCGGGACCCGAGATGCCCTTGTCGATTAATGGTGGAGTTAGAGGCTCACGGATGAGATTGTCCAACAACGGTGCGACCAGTTGGCTTGCGACGTCTGCAGGGGATGCCGTCAGTCGCATGGATCGTCCATACGTGGAGTGAGGGTGCGTCGGTTTAGACACGACTTGAGGGAGTCCATATAAGAGTGCGCCAATCACTGCGAAAGCTATCGTGAACATCCAAGATGAGATGGCAAACGAACGAGATTATCAATCGAGAAACAAGCAAGATTCAAACGATGTCAGCGTGGCGTGTGGATGGCACACTTCGAGTTCGCTTCAAGTTTGAAACAAAGGAATAGTTTTGGTTCAGTTATCACTCCATGTACTGGATGAAACAGGAATCCTCGATGACATCGGTTGGATGACTCACACCACCGTGGAAAAAGAACTTTTGATAAAAAGAAACAAGACAGAGAAAGAACGAAAAATGGCATTCGACACAGCGTACTCAGTCCTAAATGATGGACTCGCTCCAGTCACTTCAGAGGCACTTTGTGAATATTTGGGCATATCTGAGAGAGACTCTCAAGAGACGAATCAAGGGTTGGATGGGTATGCAGATTCGATGGTGAAATGTCGTCCTCAAAAAGAAAGTAAAATTCGGAAAAATCCTATTTTTTGGACAGGACAAACTCGAGGACAGACATCGGGACAGACAGGACAAAACATCGAATTTGTCCGTGTCCACGAATAAAAATAATACTCCCTAAAAGGTGTGCTGAGACAGAGACAAACTCCGGGACAAACTTCGACTTTGTCACGGACAGACAAACCATAACACTAGAGGTGTGTCAATAGGAAGTGTCAGAAGAATCGTCCATCGTCATGATGAGGAACAGAACAGGTGGGCTTTGAGCTCGCACCATGTCTGTCACTTTCTACCATGGACAAAAGCAGCGAAAATAGAAAAGTCTGTGTGAGAACTTCACAAACTTAAAGGAGAAAAATATGGCACGTAAAATCAAAATTGTTGGAGGTCAGGAAGAGATGCCAATCTTATATCACCGATTCCCGAGATGAAGAATATGATAACTCAATCTCAAGTGTTGGAATGGTTTCGAAACAACCCGAATTGATGGAATGGATTTTCAGACAATTGAAATCCACTGGTTATGTTATCTATGACCCTCAATGGGAAGCATGGAGGTGTTGAGCATGATTGGATTCTTCATTCCCATGGAACTCCAATAACAACTCACTAACATAAAAGCAAGTGACTTATAGGAATGGTAAGCCTCATTTTATGAACCTCCTAAAGCTAATCAGGCTCAGGCAGAGTATGTGGCACACTTCTCTCCTTCATACAATAACCTCTACGGGGCTGTGTGAGCTCACAATCAAATGGTGCTTCCCTCTGAAAAGATGGGACATACAAGCGGACAATATAAAGGCACGAAACCCGACTTGGACAACATGGAGAAGTTGCTGCTTGATTGTCTGACCGATTTGGGATTCTGGAGAGATGATAACAAAGGTCGCTTCTAAAATCTCAGAGAAGTTCTATGCGGATTGCAGGGAATCTATATTCGATTGGAGGAACTCCAGTAAATTAAATTATCAGATTCGTGAACAAGGTCGCCGATTGGTTGCGGAACAAGAAAGTGTAGCTCAAAAATTTGGGCTTCAGTTCGGTCGAGTATTTCAATTGGGTATTCGAATCGAGGTGGAAAGCTCTGTGATAGAATATGAGAATCATCGACTCGTGAGAAGGCAAATGCTCATGGTATTCGACACGTCGATGAAACCTTCAAAAATCAAAATCATAAATAAGGAGTAAAACTATGGCAGATCAAGTCGAAGGTTGAACGGAACTCGTTCAACTTGCGTATACAGAACATCGGATTGTGGAGATTGACGGTGTTCGCATGGTTTCAGGTAAAAGATAAGAAAATCATCGGACTAAATTCCGCAAAGAAAAGAACACTCAAGAGGATACTATCAACGACAATTCAACAGAGCCAACAAGATATCAAGATTTGGCTCTTAAAAGAAGACTCACATAATTTCTTCCAAGATACAGGGATGTCAGTCGGTGGGTTCATCAAAGATTCAGCATCATCAATTATCATCTTGTGCGGAGCTTTGTGAACAGGAAAAAGCGAATCACATTAGATGCAATCAATGAAATCAAAAGGAGAATAGATGCTTATGGACTTTAAAATTTATGTGATTGTTAGAAACCAGAGCCTCACTTCCTGTTCGAACGCATTGAAGACTATTCAAGCATGAGAGGATATCTTGCAAGGCCATCCACTCTACAGCACGATTCACAATGCGTGAGAAGGCGATCACTTCCTCACATCAAAGCGTTGAGTTTCATCAAGCACACAAAATTGATAGCTTCTATCATCAAGGACTTATCTCCAAGAGACTTAAACGAAAAAGATGTCCAAAACAATACCGTGAAGAATGGCAGGATGTTATCACTTTTTATTTATAGCATGATTGGGGATTCGAGCGATGAGATGCTTCAAGCTGCTCATGATATGAATGTTGGTGTGACATCGCTCGCAATAAATTCATGCGGATAGTGATCGTCCTCTCTCATTTCAGAGAGACAAGATTGCGGCGAATATTACGAATTAAGAGGACTAAACGATGAAGGAAAAACAGAATTCGAAAAACTGAAGATGATGTTCACTACTTGGGTGTGAAACCACTTTGCAGAGTACAAGGATATGTCGATGTATAGACAGAGCCTTGAAAGCAATTTCAGAAGATATCAACTACCGGACAAAATTGAAGAGATGAGCTACAATGAACAGATTCGCTTTCTTACTTGGATTCGAGACAACTCTGCAAGACCGTAGAGGCTATCGCATTAAAAAGATTGTAATAAAACTATGGTGAAGCGCGAAAGTTTAGATAAAACCGATTGAAGTATTCAACAATATGATGAGGAAAAAGGCGAAAAGAGGATTGATTCAAGCAAACTAAACATCGTGAATTATCAAAAGCTTATGAAAAACACGGACAATCGAAATCGATGGACATAGGCGAAACAAGTTGTGATGGCAAGATGAAAATATGTTCATGTCACATCTCCCACTTGGCTTTGCGTATAGAAAATTATGGGGAAAGCTTAGCAAACGGATCTTGGATATAAGAGGAGGATGAAATATGGAGCGAAATAGAAATAGAAAAAGAGTTTAGTTTAAAAACTTTGATTACTAGGTATTCCTTTTTGACGATGCATTGGAGGGACAGTTTTTCCACAACTGAAAGAACAATTCGGCATCGAACAAATCAATATTGTGGAATCTCAATTATATCTTTTGAGCATTTAAACATTACTACGATGTATATGTGGATGATAAGGCTCTAATTGATAAATACGGCATGGAGTAGTAAAAACGGAGATGGTTCGAAAGGATCAAAGAACGAATCGATAAAGAAATGGGACGAGTTTAGGATTTTTGAAAAGTAGGAAGACTATGGAAGATGAGCGAAAAGCGAACGTGATGAAGGGATTGAAACTAATCAGCGAGAAAGGATTCGACAAGTTCATTGAATCAATAGGAAAGCACTGAACAATTATTCTATCAAAAGAGATGAATGGAAGATGAAAATCCCGTTCGAGGATGAGGGATGAATATTTCACTTGCCTAAATCATAGAGGGTAGCATTATCGAAACTACATGGAATAATCACTGGTGATGAAGAAAGATTCGAACTTGGATGTGTTCCCCAACTAGAAGCAGCCGAACTCAAGTGAAAGCATGAAATTTACTAACCGATTCAAAGCATTCAAAAACAGATGTAACATGTGACTAGGAACCCGATTTTGCGGATGGTTTTGAAGACAAATTTTTATTAGTTTTTAATAGTTTTTCCGATACTTTGAGATATTCGTTCCGCAAAGGTAGTTAATGACTTTGCATATTTTCCTGTTCTACGAATAGATGTCAGACGTGCAATTTGAATTGTTTGAGGATGAAATCATCAGGTTGTATGTGAAAAAGAGGTTGGCGAATGAAAACAATTAACGAAATACAAGATGATGAATTGGTGTTTGATGAACTAAACGATTCTCAAATATACGTATGCGATTTAAAACGTGGATGGAACTCGTTAAAATGAGGATGAGGAGAGTGAGTGGAAAACTTTACAAAAAGAAAAAGAACAATCAAATTATCCTCTGGAACTGTATTGGATAGAATATGAAGATATGGAATGTTCAGATGGCTATGAAGAAATGTTTGTTCATTTATGGAACTGATACGTCTGAAGAATTTAAACAAAGGGGTGCAAGCGTTATGATGAAATTTCTAACTTTCAAAGCGCAAAGTTTACGACATTGATGAAGGTATAAATCCATTTTGTGGATTTGGAGGAGTTGATGCGATGATTGTTTTGGGCATTGTTTGATGTGGTAATGGCTGCTATGCTCAAGGAGTTCGAGGTTGAATGAGGGGGTGAAGATGACGTAAATCTATTCTGTGAGTTGGATATCGAGAACAAGAATAAATCACTTCATTCCCTTGAATCTCGCCTGATTATTCGTGTCTCTTCGGAGACAACGACTCTATGAGGACTCTGACAAGCTCCCTACGGATCATCATTGCTGCAAGTCCTCCTTGTGAGTCTTGTCGATTGCATCTCACATGATTATGGGAAACGCTGTTTGGAAACAAGAGGAGAGACGATGAATCCTTATTCGAGACCACGCCACCACTCGGTCCATTTTTACTATTCCGGGACTATCACGAGTATGATATACTTATATTCGAAAAGACCAAATTGTGAAGCGGAGTCATTGGTGAGACTATATTGGCTTTCAATTTGATTCAAATTGTTAAACGATACAATCCGAAGTGTTATGTCATTGAGAATCCAGAACGTTCAAGAATATGGGAATATATCGACAGAATTCTCGGATTAAAGGTCACTACGCTGTGACCCTGAGTACATTCATAAAATCAATATGGCGATTATCATCTTCAAAAGCCTACAAAATTCAGGTCGAGATGTGAGGTTTGGATTTGAGAGGCGAGGAAGCAAACAAGCCGAAGTGCTGCGGTGTTTAAGAAGGCAGTAAATGGATACAACAATCGCTCAAACATCCCGATTGGTCCACAGTGAAGAGCATCTTCAGTCAAATTCTTGAAATGGAGGGGTTGAATGAAAGATAAGAAAAATCGCTGTAATTCGATTCCAGAGAGTATCCCTATTACGACAAAAGAAATCACATCGAGAAAATTCGATATGTTATGCCATAAGGAAGAGGATGTGAGCGCAGCATTGGTTGATACGTGCAGAGGAGACGAATTCGAAAAGCAGCAGAAGAGAACGAGGCTCATTCGATTCGAGAGGTGACGAAAGTATAATTCAAAATCGACTCTTTGTGGAAGCTTGATGTGTGGAAGAAGCCTCTCGAGAGAGCTTGATGAAGAAACGAGAAGATTTGTCACAGAGAGTACTACTGATCGATGCCTATACGATTGTCGCTCACTTGCGAAGAAACACTTCACAAATCGAATATGCTTCATGAACGCTTGTAACTGGCGTGTGATTCTACTCATCAAATTGGGTGATTTTAGTAGTGACGAAATGGGTGTTTGTCACGAGAAAACGTGAAATATATTAGTAGTGTGAAAAGGTGTGAAACGTGGTATCATCTTGTCATAGTAAAAACTCCTACATTTATCCTCGGTCTCCACTCCCGAGGTATTATCGTTTAAATATAGAAATGAGGTGATGGAAAAATGACGAAATGACATTGAAACAACAACGATTTGCGGATGAGTACATCATCACAGGAATCTTTTATAAATCAGCGGTGGGAGCTGTTTATTCTGAAAAATATACAAAAGCTCAAAGTCATAAAATTATTTGGAGAATGTAGGAATAAAAAGCTTATCGATGAACGGTTGCAAAGCTAAACGAATCTGAGAAGATTGCAACACAGAAGAAGTTCTTCAATATTTTGACAAGCGTGATGCGGGGTGAGAAGACCGAGCCTCTTTTGGTCTTGGATGGTGAAGGAACTCAAAAGTTATCCGAAAAGCAGTCCCGAACGTACAATCAAGAACACGAGCGGCGGAGCTTTCTAGGCAAGCGATATGGTACGTCTCACGGATGATGTGGACATCAACGCTCAGATTGAATCGAAACTGAAGTTCGATGACATCGTGAACCAATTGGGCGAAGTGGGACTCGATGAATAGCTTTCCCACCTCTCAAAATATATCGATTTTGCAACACGGTAGACAATGTAGATGCGGACTTCCTTGAGGGCACGACAGCCGCCGGAAGACCACGGTGGGAGCTGGGTCAAGTTCATGCGTATGGTCTCAAGGAGCAAGAAGAAGTTCCACATCATCGCAGCGAAGACTGTCGGTGTTGCTGAGAAGAACTTAATCAATCAAGACAATGGCATCCTCGACATCCATCAGGATGCTTTTTATTTCGGTAACGGGGATAAGGACTACAAAAATCCCCTACATCAAATTCGAGGACAAAATCATCTACATTCTTGGATACGACACAGAGAAAATGGCAACTCGCTCTTGGTGGGCAATATGGATGTGTATACATCGATGAGGTCAACACAAGCGAACATCGAATTTCGTTCGATGAGGTCTCAGCTCGTAACGACTATCTGATGGCGACTCTGAATCCCGACAATCCCGATTTACCTGTATGCTAAAGGAATTCATCAATCGTCTCGTCCTTACAAGAAATACGAGAAGGATGTTCCTCGTGAGATTATGGCTGACTTGAAAGAACGACACAATCCAAAATGGAGATATTGGTTTTTACGTTTAAAGACAACAAATCTTTGAGTGATAAGGATATTCAAAAGAAAATCGACTCGGTCCCGCTTGGCACTAAGATGTACAAGAACAAGATTCAAGGACTTCGAGGTCGAGCAACAGGATTGGTCTTCCCTAACTTCGACAGTAAGAAGAACGTAATCACGAAAGCTCAAGCGAAGAAATTCAACTATGTAATGTTCTCAGCCGGGCTCGATGCAGCTTTACTCTTCCAAGAGCCCAGATACGATTGCAATGATATTCCAAGGCATCACGGATGACGGGCATTTGGTTACATTGAGCGAGAAAGTTTTTAACAATGCGGACTTAGACACGCCAATCGCTCCTTCTGACACGGTCGAGATGTTCATTGCATTCCCTGACAGGAATTCAGAAAGAATGGGGTTTTTGTCGAGATGCGTTTATCGATTCGGCAGACCAAGCGACAATCACAGAATTAAACAAATACAAGAGACAATATGGAACAATATACAATTTTTATAAACGCTTATAAGAAAAACAAAAATCATCGACAGAATCAACCTTCAAATTGGTTTGATTGCTCGAGGATTCTATTTAGTCGTTGAAGATTGTGTGGAGCACATCAAAAGAGATGAATGCTTACTCGTGGCAAGAAACGAAAGAAGCAGCGAAGACAAGAACGACCACACATATCAATGCAAATCAATATACGTGGCTACCTTACAAGCGAATGATTGGACAACAGAGAGAGAAATGAAGACGATGGGGTTGGTGAATATGATTAGAAATGGAATGAGGAACTTTTTGAGAATCGAGAAAGCTCAACCAAGTTCAATAGTCATCAATGAAGAGATGACATTCGAGGACAATGCTGCGAAGAACCGAATTTGGTATCGTGGCAAGTCCTACGAGTTGCAACAACTTTACTATCAACTATCAACGACACGATTGAGCTTCTGGGGTGCACATTCAACCTCCGGGGCAAGAGATTAGAAAGATTCACACGGGCTTACCTGGAATCATCGTGAAGGTCTTGAGAGATGCGGTGCTCTACGACATGAATGATTTGGAATTTGAAGATTCCAAGCATGAAGATTTGTGGGAGGATATCGCACAAGATAACAACTTCGACAAAACAATTGAAAGAGGCTGTGAAAGATGCTCTTGTGATTGGCGATGGAGCATTCAGAATCTCGTTTGATTCTACGGTCTCACAATACCCAATCATTGAATGGGTAAGCGGTGAGCGATCCAAATCAAGAACAAGCGTGGACGATTGCATGAAGTCGTCTTCACCACTCGATTTGACGAGAATAAGCAAACATATACACTCGAGGAACACTATGGATTCGGATATGTAACGAACAAGCTCTATCGTGGCGATGCTGAATTGGATATTCATTCGACTGAGTATACACAGGACATCAACGACTTCACGTTCGACAAGCATTTGATTCTATGCGTACCATTTAGCATATTTGAGTCTGATGTGGAACGAGGTCGAGGCGAATCCATCTTTGACAGAAAGACGGACACATTCGATGCGTTGGATGAATCGTGGTCTCAATGGATGGATGCACTTCGAAGCGGTCGAACAAAAGAATATATCCCCGAATCGTTGCTTCCACGGGACCCACGAACAGGAACATTCATGAAGCCGAACGCATTCGATAATCGATTTATCAAGATAGCATCTGACAGAGCCGAAGGAGCAAGCAATGAGATTACATTGCAACAAGCGAAACATCCCTCACGAGAGCTATTTGGCAACCTACATCACCGCTTTAGATTTGGCGTTGCAAGGTATCGTGAGCCCTTCTACGATTGGGATTGATGTGAAGAAGCTTGACAATGCTGAGGCACAGCGTGAGAAAGAGAAGACTACTCTATACACACGCAACACAATTGTGGAAGCATTGCAAGAGTTTATTCCTCAATTAGTATCCATGACAATCAATAGCTTCAACGTGTTGAATCGTAGACCTATCGAAGAGATTACGGTCAACGTTCCATTCGGAGAGTATGCGAATCCATCATTCGAGTCTCAAGTTGAGACTGTGGCAAAAGCAAAAACAAGTGGCATCATGTCCATCGAAGCCTCTGTGGATGAGCTCTATGGAGATTCTAAGGACGAGCAATGGAAGTCCGAAGAAGTTATTCGCTTGAAGTCTGAGCAAGGCATCAGCGAGGTCGATGAGCCTTATGTCAACACGGACTTGGATGGATTCAGCGTTGAAAGAGGTGATGAACTTGCTAGTGAGAATCATGAACAAGAACTACCAAATGAGAACGGATCGAGCGAAAGCACTTCTCAACATGAGTAAAGAATATTGTCCATTCGGAATCTATGCGGTCGAGAAAGACGGTCAGATTGAGATGATGAATTTTGAAATCAACATCGAGAACTCAACTCAAGAAGATGGTTCGAGAATATCGATTGAAAAGGATTCAAGGTGTATTCGAATGGTTTATGATGTTAGTCGAGCATTTGAAAGAATCGAGAACGAATTGCTCGAGTCCATGACGAGGAATCTCAAGAAACACAAGGCGGAAGAGACTGAGCTTGGTATCGAATGGACTCAATGGCAGGCAATCCAACTCGAAGAATTACAACGATTTAAGCTCGAGGCTGCTAAAAAGTACGGTCTCGAGTTCAAGTCGATGAACAAGAAAATCAGAGAGACCATCGCAAATGCATCATTGCAAGGTGCGAGCGATGAGGAGCTCAATGTGTTGAAGGCACTGAGAAAGGCTACGTTCTAAAGCGAGAGCGTGGTCAGAGTGCTGGATTCTTCCAAACAAATCAAAAGCGATTAGATGCGTTGATGAACGCTGTCGAGCATGACATGAAGACAGCCCAAACCGCTGTACTAAGATATGCGAACGACCAATATCGCAAAATCATCTTCCAATCCCAAGTCGCAGCAAGTTCGGGAGCCCTCACCTATGAGAAGGCTGTGGACATGGCAACAAGCGACTTTTTGAAGAATGGATTGAATTGCATCACGTACTCGAACGGTGCTGTCCACAACATTGTGTCGTATGCTGACATGGCTGTGAGAACAGCAAGCAAGCGAGCCTATCTAATGGGCGAAGGACAAAAGCGACAAGAATGGGGCGTGTCTACGGTCATATTGAACAAGCGATTCAATGCGTGTCCATTATGTATGCCATTCGAGGGTATGGTGCTCATTGATGATGTGGAGTGGTGGAAGTTCTAAAAGACGGACCGTACCCGCTAATGAGCTCGAGCGATGGCGGCTGGCTTGTATCATCCTAATTGTAAGGATAAGCATTCGACATACTTCGAAGGAATAAGCTCAAAGCCCGAATCGAGGTACTATGAAGAGAAGCCCGTCATCAAGGAACGACAACTAATCGAGAACAAGCTCAATCATGCTAAGAGACAAGCAAAGAGCTATAATCGTCTAGCAAAGAACAGTCTTGATGCTGAGAACCAAGAGAGTGTATCGTGCTCGTGCTACTGAGTGGCGTGGTAAGGTGAAACAATATCGAGAACAATTGGATTCATTCGAAGAGAAGAATGGACTCGAGTTGAAAGATAAAATTTTTCGAGTTGGAAGAAAAAGCTATTGAACCTAAAGCAAAACCCGAGTATAATTATGTTAACGTTGAAGGGGATGTTTTGGAACGAATCAAAGCATCTTCTGATAAGTGGTTCAATAACTTAACAGGACCGCAACAAGAATCGATTGAAGATATAACAGGAAGTAAATATCATCGTCAACTTAATAGAATGCTATACGATAGCGAATATATTCCAAAGAACAAAGAAGTGCTTGAAAACATGGCAAATGTTTTGGATAGTTCGTTGAGTAAATTTGAGTTAGAAGATGACATCATTGCTTATCGTGGAATGTCGTTAGAGGAATTAGGTAATTTGACTTCTGAGGAATGAATTCAAAGAGTTCAAACATTTGTCTATTGTCGAGAGAGTTGCGAATAATTTCGTTGAAAATTACAACGATGAAGGAATTGTTGTTAAATTCCATTTACCAAAAGGAACAAATGGAGCATATATTGGCGATTATAGTCGATTCCATCATGAACAAGAATTTATTCTTAATCGAAACACAAAATATAAAAGCGTTGTGAAATCTAAAAATCAAGTGGAGGTGTATATTCTTGTCGAGTAATGAATTTATTAAAAGAGAACTGAAGTGGCTATGGGATATAAGGAATATTTCGCCAAACGCTCTGAATTCAAAAAGAGATGAAAAATCTTTGGGATTCTCTAAAAATGATGAAATAACGCCCGAAGAATATAGTATAAGAGCTCTTGAAATCGGAAAGAAATATAGATAAGCATCTAGCGAAAAGTTAGGTGCTTTTTGTACCAAAATTAAATAAATAAACCCATTGAGAGTCACCCATCCGGAGGGTGGCTCTTTTTGGTATGTCCGAAGACTTGAAACTACGAGGAGACACCTGAGTAAAAAACTGAATAAAGGAGACACCCCTAAAAACTGAGAGGAGGAACATGAGAAATGTTTCAAACACAAACTATTTTCTTTTGATGAATCGGCAACAGCTGAGAGCATCAACAGACACAGCGATCCGCAACTAAAACTCAAACAATCCCGCTCAGAGTACTCCAGCGATTGATTATGAGAAGATTGCGAGCATCGTGGAAGAGCAAAGCAAAAGGTCGCTGAGGATACAGTCTTGAAGAACTATTTAAGAACCAAGGCTTTGACAGGGAAGAGATGGCTCTGCGTATCTCAAGTTTAAAAGTCAAAAAGCCTGCCCAGACCTGATGTGGCACACCTTCAAGAAGAGCTTCGAGGCTACAAGCTCAAGCCCTTCAAACAAAAATCGAGAGCAACTTACAACTTGCGGCTATCAAGCAAGGAGTATGCGAACGTGTTGCCATACGTTTTGAAGTTGGCAGACTCAACCAATCTCACGTTGGATTCTAAGAATGAAGACTATGAAGCTGTAATCGCAAAAAGTGTTGGAAGACGTTCCAGCTTTTAAACCAGAAGCGACAGCATCGACAGGATTCACACAAGTCGGATCCACAGGGACAGCAAAACAATCGACAACAAATGACGACTTATTGAAAGCATTTTGGGGTCTTCAAATAATAAAACAGAAAGAGGAAAATAATATGGTTTTTAAAAATACGCAGAACAATTCGCTCCAATTATCGAGCAAAAATACGCTAAAGGAATTAACATCTTATGATTTATTCCAATCTAAACAAACAAGTAAAATTCATGGATGCTCAAACAATCAAATTGCCAAGCATCACATTATCAGGTTACAAAAGACCACACTCGTGGCTCATTAGGATTCAACCAGGCACAATCACAAACGAATGGGAACCGAAAAAGATTAGAACATGACCGTTCAGTTGAATTCGTAATCGATCCGATGGATGTTGACGAAACAAACAAAGTCGTTTTCCAATTGGAAACGTTCAAAGCACATTAGAAGAAGAAAAGCGATTCCTGAAAAAGATAGCTATGTATACTCTAAACTTTACAAAGAAGCTGAAACATTCGCTGCAAAACTGGAGCAACAATCTCAAATGAGCTCTAACAGCTGAAAACATTTTGGTTCAATTTGATGAAGCAATGGAAAATGGATGAAGCTGGCGTTCTGCTACTGGTCGTCTATTATACGTTACCCAAAAGTGAACAAATTATTCAAAGAAGCAAAAGACATCCAACGTGTGATGGTGTTACAGGCGAAGGCTCTATCAAGCGTACAGTTCACGACTTAGACGATGTGAAAATCATTGTGGTTCAATCTGCTCGCTTGAAATCTAAAATTAACTTCACAGAAGGATGCGTTCCTGCTGTGATGCTAAACAAATCAACTTCATCTCTAGTTCATCCAACAGCTGTCGTCGCTCGTGACAAATACTCTACATCAATCGTATTTGAGCCGGGTTCAGACTCAAGCACAGCTGACAACTATCTACTACAATCACGCTTCTACATGGATGCGTTCTTGTGAAGAATCGTGCGAAATGGTATCTTCATCAACGCTCTAGCTGCAATCTAGGAGGTATTTGAATGTATACAGCAGAAAGAGAAAATAAAGGTTTATACAATCCAGAGCTTGAGGTTGAATACTATCGAAAACAAAGGCTTTGACATCATATAACAGCGAACATCGAACTTCATGCTCGTCGTGTGAAATCTTCTGTAAGTGGTGCTAGTTTACAACTGCAGTCTGACAGAAATCGAAAAATTTAAAAGCTGAAATCGCAGAGTTGACATCGAAGAGATAAAAGGTAGTAGCCATGATATATGCTGATGAAAGCGTTCTACAAGAACGAATATCTGGAACTCACACTCCCAGAACAACTCAATCGCATCTTAGAAGACAGCAAAGTCAGCATATCGACACACCAACATTCAACCTGCATTGTGGGGATGGGGTTTGATAAATCTCACCCATTCCAACAATCGGTCGATTCGTGAGTGTAAGCGCTAAATGGCTGACTTCATGATTGAAAACAAAGACTTAATCGAGACCGCTCTTTCATCGTATCCATCAATGGGGTATCGATGAACTAGGGGATTCTTGGAATGTAGTCACAATGAATGGAATCGCAATGAAGCGAAGCACATCTGAATTGTTGAATCAAAGCGACTAACAAGGAAGGTGATTTTGACGTATTTTCCAAGTTTATTCACGCAGTTTTGCAAGACTCAAATCCATGTGGATGCAAAGCGAAGTAGTGTCAGAAAGATGGCGAGTCATCAGGCATTTAAGCCGATTTATTTTGCAAACAATAAGACGAAAAGGTACGACGTGCTCACGATCAACAGAAAAATCTGCTTCACGTCGGCGTTGTTTATGGCGATATTTGTCTCCCAATTGCAGCGACTTTGAGTGGCGGGAGTGTAAATCATTCGTGAGTAGACTGAAAGATCGTAGCATTAATGAAAATCGCGAAACCGACGGTTCTGTGAATCACTACTTTACCGGATTGGAGTGATGGACGACATCATGCGAACAGTCGAGTGAAGTCTGACTCGAGTCATTGAAGGTCTCAAGAAAGCTCAAATTCATGCGTTTAGAACAAACGGTGAGTATCTAATACAGAAATCATCACCAAGTGGTCCCGTTTAGAGACGGTGCATTGTAGGTGAGGCTGTTCTCAGTTGATTACTCGTTCGAGTAGGTGGTGGCATCTTTGACCCACTCAACGCCCTTACGCCAGAAGATTGTACTTTCATCCCTGAATACAACCTCAACACGAGCACGAAATCCAAACTGCTCGAGGCGTGGATGGATGATTGGATTGAAGGTCGAAAAAGAGGACATCAAGAAAGCTTATGCTGCTTTATACAAGAAAAATATCGGGGTAAGATGATATTGGCAGAAGTGCGAGGAGATTGTTTGAATCCCCATCACGCTCAAAATTACTCAGCATCGTTCCGATCATCAGCAAAATGTCAGTATTGGAGTCTATCAACGCAAAGACGAACGTCGAACCACGGATCAATATCGAGGAATTTGCGTTATGATGTGAAATGGTCAGCATCTTTGGATTCATCACAACTCGAATGCGAACGAGACAGAAAACGTGCGAACTACCTCTTCAACCAAATCCTAAAGCTGAGAACGTGGTGATTGGTGATACTCATCCAAATGATTCGACTCTTATCGAACGAACCTATTGATGTTGGGAAACCGATGACAATAACGTCAAAGGAACGTGTCTATCGAATTAGATTTATATTACAGACTAGAAAGTGAGGAATCATGTGGCAGAAAAACGCACAGGGTATTCCTGTTTATGAAAACCAATTCCAAGTAAACACAGGAACGAAAAGAAGCTCAAATCTTGGACATGATGAAATCAAAGAATTAGAAAGCTTTTTCAGTATCATTTGATACAATGGTGGAAGAATGGTTCCATTCGAGCACAAAAGGATGGAAACGCCGCTTGATGACAAAGCAACCAGTCACAATCTCAGTATCAGCAAACGACACTCGGTGATGCTGCAACGATGCAATCATGCTATCGCATTGAAGAATGGTCGGATGCTGAGAAAAGACTTCAATGGACATTCCCAGACGAGCTAAATTGGTCTTCAAAGGAAGCAGTTATCAACATCAAAGACTTTCATAGTCTGGTGATAGCGACACGTGCAGCGCCATTATCATTCTGACATCATGTCAAACGGTAAACCAGAATATCAGCAGCAGGCTAAGATCGTATGGCGAGGCGGAACATCGCCCCCTCTTTATTTGTATACAGGAGGAATTCAATGCTATAGTACTAATCAACTTCATTGATGCGGAAACCGGAAATGAATACAAAAGTCGGGATGAATCTGGATAATGACAGGAATGACGGATGAACTGGATCGCACGAATTGACAACTGAGAACAATCGAATTGGTGTCCCTTTAATCGTAAAGTAGAAGAAACCAGCAGAAGTATTCACGATATTGAAAAGCGAGGTATTTGAACAATGGCTAAGATTATTGACATTACAGAACAATTGAAACTTTGGAATCGAAAACCAAAACTCAAAATCAAGAACATAACGATTGAAGTAGATGATTCAGCTCAACAGCACTTAAAGCTGATGGAAGTTATGAGTGATGCTGAGAATCCGACTGTTGCCCAAATGAAGAGTGTATATGATCGCTGCTTAATGAATAGACCGATGAAATTGACAAATTAAGTTTAAAATATCAAAGATTTCGGCTGTCATTCAATGAGCAACTACTTTTAATTGCTAGTTAGACCAAAGCGGGGAATAGGTGAGCCATATTACGACATTTCTGAAGATTGGGACTTGATAGTCCACCTTCAGAACGCAATATGGCATCTCATTTCATTCTCATGATTTAGATGGAAAGTGGAAAGAATTCAGCAGCCTAGTCTCTGGATCTCATCGGAGACCTCTTGGACGGATCACAAATTCGAAGCGAGGATGACCTGAAAATGTTCGAATCAGTTTCTCTCCTGGGACAACATAGAATTCGAGACGAGTGGCGAAATAAAACGAGCGAAACAACAAATGACAAGAGGAGCTTGATGCGGTCTCTGGAAAGAACTCTCAAACAGCGTTCTCTGAATGGTAAGAAGGAGGTGGACAAATGGCAACCAAAAATAGGTGATGTTGAATTAGGTTGGTCGTTAATCACAAGGGTTTACGAATCAATTGAAATGGAATCCAACACAAAAGTGATGGGCTCTAAGCCAAGTTGGTGCGTTTGGTCAAGAAACCTATAGATTTTGGTTCTGAGGCATCAACTTCGGGTCCGATTTGAAACGAGGTTCAGAACGTAGTCGATGTCGCATTCCCGAAGATGTCGAAACAAGTTGACGAATTCACTAAAAATGCAATGTACTGCATCGGGATTGTCCGAGACCATGGCTAAACGTCTACACAGGGACCTTTCGGTGCAATGTCCAAAGGCTTTTGGATTTGAGCGAACAATCCCTATGAGATGGCAACAGCATTAACAAGCTTTAGCGGCGATGTGGCATCTTTTATAACATTAGTCAAGATGAGGCGTATACGAAATTGAAATTGTATTCACAGGAGACCGAGACACTGAAAGACTTTAGGGTCGTAATGACCAGAACAGCTCTCTGATGCCTATGCGATGGCGAATGGATTTGGCAAGACGACCGCTGAGATGTCTGAGGCTGAAAGTGGCTCAGATTCGCATTTGTTCAAAAAGTCAGTTAGCTCTTTTGCGAGTGGTGACTTTTGCAAGAACGAGCGATTCATGGCGAAACCAGCGCGAATCATGAAATTGCAATTCCAATCGTTCATGGCATCCGTTGGACAAGGCTCATCAACCTGTTCAGCCCCGTGATTCAAGTTCTTGAAACTTCCTACTTAGTAAAGCTCTTTAACTGTCGGGAACGCATTTCAGGGCTTTACTGAGCTCTTGACAGGTAAGAAGTCACAAGCAGGTGGAATACAAGAGACCGCTGATGTTGCCGAAACCTTTGGTGACAATATGCAAGGCGCCGGTGGTGGAGCTGAAGGACATGGCTGATGCCGGGATGATGCTGGTGGAGCTGTTGACAGAGCTGGCGGTGCTGCTAAGAAGGCAGCAAAAGAAATGAGGTCCTGATGGGCTTTGATAAAATCAACAAAATTATCCGAACCAAAATGACGACTCTGGGCGGAGGCGGGGAGTGGAGGAGGTAAAGGCAAAGGTAAAAGGCGGTGGTGGCGGAGGTCTCCAACCAAAAGGTGCTCAAGTTGACATGCGAGCAAGATTGCCGAAGGGGACAAACCAATTGGAAGAAATTCTTCGAAGACTTTCTTTGTCGAATTGGTGAACTTTACCAAATTCAAAGCTGATTCGATGCTGCATTCCACCCGGAAGGTTTGGAACGAATGAAAGTGGCTCTCGAGAGAATTCGAGTCTACCCTCCAAGAAACTTCACGATCCACAAGTCGTCCAATCGTTCAACGATGATGCTCGATAAGTGGGTTTATGCTGTGGGACAATTTGTATGGTTCGATTGTTTTGTGCGGAGTTGGAATCGGTGTATTCTTTACTGAATCCATCGCAGAAATGCACTTAGACAACCACAAAGAACAACTCAAGAAAGCTCTCATCAAACCATGGATGCTCGGAGATATGTTTGAAAGCTGCTAAACATTGTCTCAAGCTAGCGGCGATGTTATTTGTTGCTATTTGACGAGCGAAGGAGCCAGTCGAAGCGGAAACTGCCATCGCAGGGGCATTATTAGCATACTGGATATCGAAAGAAATCGGAGCGAAACTTGGTCGTGTGATGAAGCTATCGAGACACTGTCACTAAGAATGCTCCTAAAACTAGCTGAAGCATTCAGATAGCGTTGAAGAATATGGCTCCAGTCCTGAAAACAGTCGAGATAGGTGTTGAAGATGTTGGTTCGATGTTTCACGTGTACGATAACAGCTATCGTGGATCCGTTGATTCATCCAATGGGGGATAAGGATATCGGATTGTTGAACGATTATCGATGGATTCAACAACTCGCGTGAATCCATCCTTGAGAAAAGTTTGGGAAAGCGTGCGAAGTCACTGACCAATACGCAGCTTCATGATTGATTTTTGGAGGGCAATGGACAGTCTAGTCACAGCAATCTAGCAGCATATGTGGACAGCTCTTGAACCAATCTACAACTATTGATGAGTCATTAGGTCCCGATTCTTGTGAGCAGAAGGGCTTTGGTAGGTGTTCCTTTACGGTATTGCTGCAATATCAGCTGCTATTTAGAAAGCAGTTATTTGACTTCTTATAGCCTATTTCGCGACATCTTGGTGAGATGTGAGTTGCCATCATACGAACTTTGTTGCAAGCAATGTTACTACAGTACTCAGAAGGTTTCCAAGCCGCTTGGGATGGAATTGGTCGATATTTGGACGTGAATAGTCAATGGTTTGCGATCGTTGGAATGATGTAGTAATGCCTTTGAAGCGGTGTCAGCAACATGGTTCACACACACGTATCCAAACAGCATGGAACAGTCGTGAATGTATTCAAAAGGATATTGGGCAATGGTTCAGGATAGATGGAATGATGTTGCGTGAACGCACTATCAAATGTGGCTCGCTGTTCGGAACGATGTTCAAGAACGCATGGAATGGAATCGTGAACGTGTTTAGTGTAGCAGGTTCATGGTTCAGCGGGCATTTGGGGAGTATCAAAGGCGGTGTTCGGTGTGATTGAGTCTCTCTCCGAGGAATCTTCCATGAGGTCTTGAAACACGATTATTGGTATCTCAACCATTCCAAATTGGTTCAGCAAATATCTTCTAAAAGCATGGGCAGGAGTTCGAGATGTCTTTTCTCGACTGGTGGACGAATTTTCGCGGGAATCACCGATGGGATTCTCGAACGTTTCAAAACCGTCGTGAAACGGGAATCATCGGAGGTATTAACTGAGTGATTACAATCCCATTCGATGGAATCAATGGAATCTTTGCTGGGATCTGTGAATCAGCGTGGATGGCGGAGCCCATTTTGCTGGGATGGTAGCATCAGTCACCCCAAATCCCAATGCTTGGCTCAAGGGGATTCGTTACGGAACACTCACAATTGGCAATGATTGAGATAACAAACAATGGAGACTGTAGGCACCCGAGAACAAGATGCTCGCAATGGCTCGTAAGCTGCTCGATTATCGAAAGATTCAAGCAATAGTGCCGAAGTAGTGATGTTATTTCGACAAATTATCGCTATTAGATGGGTCTGAATGAAACTTTGAATATCGATGGTGAAACGTAGCGAGAAAATTGTCTGACATTGCTAAACGACATCCAACAACGAACGAATCAACCATTACAGACTTTCTAGAGGTACATAGTGAGCGAACTATAGTCAAATGGAGTTTTCATCTCCAGTCCATAATTGACGTAGCGATGAAATCAGTTGAGCTCTGGGACTGACGTAGTGCGAACGGTCTCATGAGTGGCGATGTCATCGCCAAAACTAAAACGAACACTTTCAGTTCTGGGGAATCTTAACTAAAAGAGGGAATATAACGTTATCTGTCAACATCCCAAGCGGTTTCTTACATGTCGATGCTGAGAAACTGATGAGAGGGTATCGAAGCACGTCACGGAAACTTGTAATCATGGGTACTATGAGCGATGGGATATCGTACTACAACGATGTATCCACATCGTTCATTGAGCAATAGAGGTGATGAAATGCTGAAACAACTCAAGAGTATGAGAGTGCGATTAGGTTGATGTTCGAGTGATTCACGCCTCATTCACGCTCAACAATCAGGACCTTACGATAAGTCACATCTAAAGAAAATCGAACATGATGCTTCCATCTCGGGAGGTTCATCGACCTGTGCGTACGTTCATCAAATTCTCTATTCTGTCGAACTGAATCAGATAGTCGAAGCGAATTGAGGAGATGACATCAACAGCGAGCGCGGTGTTCAAACACTGACGGTCAAGCGGCAATGTTGCCCTGGTCGTGCAGACCGAAATCGCTCGACCGTAACTCAAAAGATTACAAAATTAAACTTCAAGATGAATTGTGAGATTGCTTGAAACGTATGATAGCAAACTCGTATCCAACAGTTCACGAGAAGTCTTCCAAGAAATCGTGACGATGACTGGGAATTCCCGTAGAGTGATGTAATCAATCTCCCAGATGTGTCCATTAAGGCAAATTGAGAAAGCAACATTCAGAGATGCCATCATGTATCTCGCTCAATTGATGGCACGTTCTGCACGATTCAACTGTGATGGCAAAGCTCGACTTCACTGATCTGAAGGCTACAAACGAAACAAATTACAAGAAGTCAATATGGAGCAACTGATTGATACGAGACGAAATCAGTACAAACTTGGCTCGATTGATGTACCGTCGATAAGACCAAGATTGTATCTGGGGAATCGTTCGGGGAACAAGATGGTTCTCACAAAACCATGATGACTCAACAGCTGCTTTGATAGATTCGTACAACAAGTATCGAGATTGAGCTTCATCCATACGAATCTATCATGGCGAGGCGATATCGACACCCCGGAACCGGTGGGATTGGGTCTCAGTCTATTGTTCAGGAGAATACAGACGGATATTCCTGTGTTCTCGCATCACATCACATTCGATGGTGGATTGAGTCGAAGACCAACGCAAGGAATCGGGGCACCAATCACAATACAAAGTACGAGGACCCGTCCAAGAGAAACTTGACTATACCGAGAGCGCCACGACCAAAGATTGGTCGCTCAGACTTGGATGAGGCTGAGCCTATCAACCAAAAGAGGGCGACAAGTGGATGAAGCCAAGTGGTGGATATGCCATCATGACGAACGTGTACGTGGCAATGGATCCGAAGGGTGGACACCGCTGATTTGAAATAAAGATTATCGAGACCGAAATGACTGATGAAGTGATTAGTAAGAAGAAAGTGCGATGGAGGATTCAGTCATCAGAAATCAAAATGCACGTCAAATCACGCGGGCTCAGCCCTGGACTTTGAATCGAATCTCTATCACGAATGGCAAAGTGCCAATCATGGAGGTTCGAGATGGGAAAATCTACTTCGATGTGTCAAGTGTTGACGATTTTCACTAGCTATCAAAAGGAAAAGTCGAAGCAAAGCATCGAAGCTGAAAGGCGTACAAGTCATCACTGAAGACCAATTCAGAAACATCTTCAAGACCAACAATTGACGAAGAGGATGCAAGATGGTTGAAAGTAATTTATGACGGTCTTGAATGGAAGAATATGAAGTGTTCGTAAAATCGAACGAATCAGACAGAAACAAGCCCAAGATGACCTGTGTCGCTCTCTCTCAACGTACGATTGGGATTCAGAATGATTGGGGTTCATGACAGTTATTTGGAACGCAATCGACCGCAAATACGAAATTCGGGAATGTAAGGGCCTCTATCAGAATCCTCAAGGGATAATTTTGATTCCGGTGTCTACAATCGAATCTCAATGATGTCTGGTGACGAGAAGTCATGACATTTCTCAAGGTGTGATCTACATCGACAATGGGTATTCACGAAATCGATTCAAATTAATAATAAGTGTGGAATCTCAATACAATGTGAATCCAAAATATAACGTACCATTACGTTGGTCCTAGAAAGGAGGTAAAAATGGGAATTAATACTGATGGGAACTGGCACACTTATTCGATATGAAGTGAGCACATCATCCCAAGACCGTGTGGTTAAAGCACACGACCGCACGGGTAAGTTTTGTACATCGAATGACCCCCGGATATGGAAATCCAATTTGACCCAACCCACGGGGCATACATGGGAGTGCAATCAGGGCAAAACAAGTACTTAGGAAATTGAGAACCTCTTCATCAAAGGTTCAGAGAAATTAATTGGAAGTGTGGACTTCACATTCACCACGATGATGATGGACACAAGCAACACGCAGATCTCTTGTGGTCGGGTTCTACGAGGCATCAATTACGATGGATGGTATTTGGCTCGTTCTGATACGAGCTTCACACAAACGTTCGCTAAGATTCCGCAAGAATGTCGAAGGTCGCATCCGTATCTGAACGAGAGAACTCGGGCAAGAGCTCACAGTCACTTGACAGAAAGGTCGAATCGTTCATGCATCAAGTCTGCAGGCGTGGGCTCTGATTGGTACGATTAGGAACAGGACTTGGAACGATAAAGCCAAATTCACTCCTTCACCCGAGAATGCACGAAAGAATGTGAACGCATCGAGCACGTTTGATATTTGTGTACGAAATATCTGATGGCGACAAACAAATCGAATTGATGAGTATAGCATTGGATGGCATATCGACTCCCTAGTGGAACACAACCAACGCTTGAGAGCATTGAGCTTATGGACAAAAGCCAAAGCAACAAAAGACATCGTAAGCAAGAATATTCGTCCAAACGTTCTCGGAGATGGTAGGAACGTTCGAAAGGGATGGAGGGCACTTACGATCCACAATCAAGACATTCCATGCTGAGGTCGTAGGTCGAAGATGGCAATCACCCCTGAATGGTGGCACATTCCACCCCTTTCAAGAACTATGGTGATTACAATGTCGAAGGTATGTCATCGATAATGAGGGCTCAAGTCCAATGTTGTGACCGTACCAATCGTTGCGTTTCAATAACATTTTTGCCCGATGCTTTCGTTTGAAGCGGTTCGGAGGCGGTGGAACAAACGACTGTCGTCCGAAGAACAGCCAAAAATCGCACCACTCATGGTCGATGGAGTTCAGAAGAATCCAATGCGTTGAAATTCAAAAGTCAAACCCGCGCTTATGACGGATACTTCACGGACAACAGCGGAGGAGTTGATTCATTAGTCAATAACCACCACGAATTCACCGGACTTGTCAGTATCTGCTGATAAGGCTTGGATTGTCGAAGGTTAACCGGATGCTTGGCGCAAGCTTCACATTCACACCGCTCCAATCGTGGGGGACCAAGAGGTGTCTTCAATGTAGGACCTCAGCGATGGTGGATTCGGAAAGGTGTGGGAACGGGGCGCCTGATGTGGGTGAGATATTCATCAAATGGCGAGCTGGTCCAGGAATGGAAGCTCACGCAGTCGAATGGTAAATCATTAAAATTACCGGTCAGCGAATGATTTACGAAGACCGGTTTGTACTATTCTAATAATATGGACGACCCGTCGGATGGACTGAATATGTATCAAAAGTACGGTTATTTACAAGGAATACTCATCCGATGATGCGAATTTTGCCCTGCAGATTTATATATATCTGCATAATACGGACATTATGTTCAGGAAAACGAACTATGGCTGGTGAAGCGGGTTCAGTCTACCCGAGCACAGTTCGGATCCAATCCTAAATGGACCGATGCTGCATTAAAAAGTGGTTGGAGGAATACAACCGACTATGGCGATGTGCACCTCGAAGTCAGTTGATGGCACGGTACTTCCGTGAACCGTTAGGGGTGGAACACGCAGGAGACGGTCATCTTCACGCTTCCTGAAGGATACGACCCGAGAAGCAGAAGTTATATTTAACGGCACCAAATAATAGTTATGGTATAGCTAATATCGCAGTACGGTCCCAACGGGGATGTAGTGATGAAATCAAATGTTGACTCGCAGTAATTGGTTAAATTTCGATAATATCAACTTTAGAATTTAGGGAGGAAAAAAAAATTTATGAATTTTAGAACAAAAAACTTGCAAGACTCAACTCGAGAGAGAAGAAGTCGCAAAAGAAGAATCTATATATTCTCGATTGATAAGTCGAAGCTTGAGCAGCAAGTCTGCAAATCTTCAAGACAAATCGAATTTAAGAGTCGAGACCTCAACACCAAGCAACAAGAAATCAACACTACAACAGCAATCGAGGTTATGGAACGATGAATCCATTTTTCCGATGCGGTCAATCGCTGCGATAGGGCGGTGTTGTGAGCTTGATTACGATCAGAATTTCTGCAACCCAACAAAGAAACAACACACAAATGAAATTTTGAATCGATTGACGGAATGTAGGAACAAATCCAAGACGTGGGAGAATGGATGTTCAGAAAGTTGAGTATTGAAACGACAATCGAGAAGGGCATTCAACCATTGTGCAAGATTCAGACTGTACGGACACACGTCAAGAGCCATCGAACGTGGATGGACAACAGTCGATGAAGAAGTCAGGAGATTGGCAAGCTTACAAAGCATACGTGAATCTTGGGGAATGGAGAACTAATGACTTTACATGAAATCTCTTTGAGATTGCCAATCAAATCAAAAACAGAAATCAATATACAAATAAGAGAGGATGTTTAATATGGAACAATTACATAACAATCATCATCACTTAAATCGTGAGTGTTAGTAGTCTTAGTAGGACTAGATTCACAGGCTTTGAAAGGATTCATCGAAACTAAGCGACCGGGAATTGAAAGCCAAAACGGATGCTAAGAACTACGAGCTTGTAAATCAATCGCTCGTCGGTCGTGTGCATGCGGTGGAACAAATCTTCGAGATGTCCATGGTGTTAATACATGTTCCAAGTCGCTTTCGACAACGTAACGAAAGAGCTTGAAAAGCTGGAATCAATTTGGCTACGTGAATCCAAGAAGGTATTGATTGAATTCATGAATATCCAACAATTGAAAATATTGAAGGGTAAGCATCGAGCTTGATCCATAGAGGACCCATTAAGAGTCCTTTTATTTACGGAAGGAGGAACGTAAGGGAAAAGTAATCGAGAAATATTTGAGCATTACATCAGCCAATCGAGTCGTTGAACATTTAAACAATGAAATATATAGTAAAGACAAAGGCACAGCAACGTTCAAGTTCAATAATTGATGAGTTGAGTTCTAAGGTTCTTTTGTCTCTTTTATTTTAAGCACACAAACGATACAAAACAATCGAGGCAATCGAGGGCAACAATATTGACAGTCCCATTCGATAGCTCACCAATCACTACTGATGAACCTGTTGTGGATATATCTACTTTGAAAAGCAGTAGAGCAATCAACGGATGTATACTCGTTTGTATTTAATGTACGAGTTAGGTGAAATTGATAAGGCTCAAGAACACCACTCATCGAACGAGAGGACGGGCGTGTGGTTGATGTTGATAACATCGTAACCAAACAAGAGTTGGATGCACTGTTCAACAAAAAATCAAAGAGCAAGGTGGAATGTATGATGACAGCTCTCATTACGTGGCGGACCGGCAAATTTCGGGCAAAATTGAGGTTTAGAACAAAAAGACGGATAAAGACATTATCTATGACGATGCCGAGCCTTTAAAACGTCGAATATCAGCTTTAGAGAACAAGCCTGAAATCGACATCACGAGCAACTTCGCAACCAAACAGGAACTACAAAATATTGCCTTAACGCCCGGACCGAAAGGAGACAAGGGTGAGATCATGAACGGGACCGATAGGGGTTGACGCACTGCAAGGATTGACGGGACCAAGAGGCAGACGGTCAGCAAGGCTTACAAGGTATTCGGCGAGAAAGCGAGTTGGACAACCCGGAACCAAAAAGGTGACCGTGGGAACAAGGTCGTAAGGATACAGGCGAACGAGGTCCGGCAGTATTCGGCGCACACCGGTCCAAAGTACAGAAAACGGACGAGATGGACGAGATGGCGTGGGCATCTACAGAAACGTACATCGCTGGAAACGTTGTGACATTGTCCGATGGGGTGGAAGCATCACACCCCAACTTCCGCAGCAGCCAACCAAGTGGCACCCGGTCAAGTTCATGAATACGAACCACGGGACGTGGGAATGCTAAATGAAAGGTAACTGCCTGTTGGAAACAACGTGTCGATATTACAGCCAGATAAGCGGAGCTCTCAAAATGATAAAGAGACAAGGAAACGGAAATCATAATAAAGTATTGATCAGATACTGGTTGAGAACGTTAAGCTCAAACTGGCAACTCGTATTTAAAAGTTAGACGAAAAATGATGTAGTTACTACCAATTCGGTGGTTTGAGTTGGGGCTGGTTCATGTAATTCGTGAGGTGGGTGAGACACGAGGCTCAAGGAGCGACAAAGAACGAAATTACATATTCAGGGCTTATGGTGTTCTATGGATTTCGTTCAGAATTCAGCTTTATTGGTGGGATTTTATAACGACAAGGAACACCATGGGAGATATGGTATTTGGGAGGTTATATGACAGTAATATGTTACGTTTCCACTTACTGGACCCAGTCCACCGGACTGTGACATTGGCGACATTCGAGGAGTTCGATTTCGTATCTCACAAGCGACCGTACGGCACATACCATAATTTAAGGAGGAATATATAAATGGCAACAAAGTTAGAGTAGTTACTCAGATTTTATTGCATTTAGCAAAGATTGCGGGTGGTGCTGATAACGACCGTCGTATGGATTCCAATGCGGACATCCTGCTATATCTCACCACTACTTTGGGAAGTGGTTATGGGGGCAAACGCCATCGACTTTACTCGATTCGGGCAAAAGCACAAGGATTTGGAAGTAATTTATGAAGGTGATGGCGCATCAAGTATACTGGAGACACTGAAGTGTCCGTTCCTCGCAGCCCATACGGTCACACAGAAACGTCAGCTGGAAGACTTCTGGATGGCTATGTTTCCTCGTGACCATCGAACAAAATATCGATGGGAATTGGGACCTCTTTGAAGTCGGTGGACCAGTTTATTCAACACATACGCTCATACGCGGCATGGTTGACAGACTGACTTTTGGCGATCCGATACGAGCACACCCGTCCAACGAAGGATGGATTCAAGATTCTGTTGGTTGGTACTTCAAGAATCAAGATGGAACGCATCCATTCACCATTGAAGAATATTGATGGAACTGGTTCAGGTTCAACAAGGACGGACACACTATTGAGAATACTTGGTCTGCTGGGATGAAGAAGGTATATACTGGTTGAAGCAAGGAGGATAATACATGGTTATTGACAGGAAACATCAGGCAAGTGTGAAAATTTCAACGATGTTTGAGAGATGAAGCAGTTGGGATTGCCATTTCGACAAATGGTACTATTGCACGGAATCGAATGGCGACATGGTGTCCAAAGAAGTTCGCATTGGTGATGTACCATTATTTCAATGAGAATGAGGAGATGCTCAAAAAGCATCCGTTCGTGTTGATGAAAGTGTGAGCACCACTAAGAATAAACAATGAGTCACCTTTTCGGGTAGGCTTTTTTATTTTAAAATGGGGGCAAAAAAATCGCTTGGTTCAATATGTTCTTTACTGACTTGTAGAAGCTCTCTCAAAATGCTATAATATCAACAAACACGTTTCTTGGATTTTGCTGAATGTCCCACACACCATCCGTAAACCACGAGGTAAAGCAGCCTGAATCCAAGAGCGTAGTAGACGATAAGAACACACGAAAAGTTCCTTGATATAATATCGGGTTAGCTTTTTCTTTTTGTCATTTTCTGTTGTTTGATATCTTTTGGGGGAAATTGCTTTTGGGGCAATTTGGGGCAAGCTGTTATTTCGTATTGGTATTATATACTTCATCTTCTAGTGATATGCAAGTATATAGATTCAGTCACTTGACTCTCATGCCCAACTCGAGCTTGAATGGAATAGAGTGAATCCCATCTCAGCAAAGCTTCGATATATATGCGTGTGTCTGAATATGAGCGGAGATATTCTTGTCGATGCCCATGTGTTCTCTATGCGTCCGTGTGAACGCATTTACAGTCAGTGTGGATTAGTGGGGTGTGTTTGATGTGGGTGGTGATGAAACCTCGCTTGTTGCCTTCATTTCTTCAATTCTGAGCAAGAATCTGATGACTATTTGGTAGCGAGACCGAAATTATCGATGCGGTCGCCCCGGAGAAGGAGCAATATCCTTACCACTGATGGTCTGATAGGATGAGCCACCCATATTATCTCCAGATATATAATTATTTGAAAACATCGGCTATCTTAGATTGATTTTTATGAGTATTCAATCGTAAACGATTGTATCTTATCATCTCCAAGAACTTGTTGGGATTCTTCTTAGATTCTGTTCGAGTTTTATATTCGAGATGCAAGATCTAATTGATTCGTGTCTCGATGTGTCTGGTTTTTGACAGCATATTGAATAATTTGTTCAATCGTGACTTATAAGCCGATGTTGTTTGATTTGCTAGATTCTTTTGATATAGAAGAAAATCAAAGAATCGATTCAAGTCTGAGTTGTGATTGTAGTGATAATTCTTTTGAATCACGAATTTTCAAATTCTTGCATGTGGTTCAACGGACAATGGTTCGCTTTACGTTCTTATATATTTTCTTGTACTCCCTCTATGACCGAATGAATCAAGTCTGGTTAATATCCATCATCACATTCCCAAGTTCTTTTTTGAATAGCACTGTAAGCATTCTCTGAGCTCTCTTCCAGTCTCACGAGAGTCTTGTTGTTGAACGAATGGGATTTTCTACGCTATTTTGCGAATCGTGGGTCATAAACTTCTCACAATAGCACATACTTGATGCCATCCTTCTGTAAGTCGTTCCTCTATATACATATATTAAATCACCTTTATGATGCGTAATTAAATCTAATGTACTTAGGAATTAGTTGAGCATTTTCTACAATATTTATATTCTTTCGAATTACTTTTAATTATTTTTCAATTAAATAAATAAAGCAGCAAGGAAAATCAAAACCTGTTCACCTACCCCATTGTTAAGAATTCACTTTGGATTGCTTTCTTTTCCAGTAACTCCATCTTCAACAGCCCAGCCATTCCCCATAATCCACCCTGTTAATGTTGCTCGCGTGACGGCACCACCAACAACGGCTTACTCAACTCCACCAGTCACCACGATATCGTCATTTTGAATCAATTCATAACTTACCAAGTCATCAAATGCTAGAACCAATCTGTGTTTTCTTTTTGTTTTTGAAAACGGATAAAAAATATTAGTAATTGAAATTAAAAAGAAACTAGATAAACAACCCCTTTCTTTGAGAGTTAGTAACCATAATCTCTTGTCCATTTTGAATTTTATTTTCTTCATCGATTGTAATGTTTTCACCTTTAAATTTTTGCATAATATCCTCCTATAATAGAACCTTTCCAATTATCAGATACTTTCTCAGCATCCACAACTATAGTCCTCATATACTTTGATCAGACGGAGAATAACATTCTTCCCATCACGATAGAGATACTGCACGTAACTCCTTCATCTTCAACTCGAACGATAGCAACTTCGCCATCTTCAACAAATTGCTTGATATTCCATACCAGAGCTCTCTTTATACTGAGTCCACCTAAACCTCGTGATTCAAACTTCCACCATCAAACCATTTGGAACAATCGAAGAGGGAAGGTCATTTCAGCATCTACATCATCCACATGAATCATAATCTGATGCATTAATATCACAGTCTAGATACAACCACTTCTTCTGGACTTACTCTGTTCACCAGCGACAGTCAATTCTTATACTTTAGATTGTCTTTATCTAGTTTCTCTGTTGCAAACTTGACAACTCGAAGTTCGCTTGTTGCCGTTCTCATATCAAATAAAACTGTACCTTATCCCAAAAGCCTGACAATATTCTCACATCTCTCTCATCAACATCTCTTTCCTTTTCGGCAAGTTGTGAAATGTATTTTGTTTAAAACCTGTTAATTTTCCGAGCTCGGATTGTGTCATTTTATGATTTAATCAATTCTTTAATTGATTCACCTAAAATAAATTATAAGGTAAAACCTGATGGAGTGATTTAGATAACATTATAAAAGTAAGAAGATAAAATGCAAAAAAATATCTCTAAAAAGAGATAGGCGGTTGACAAGATTCTAACCTTGAGATATATTAAAGTCACGAGGTTGATTTGAAACCTCAAACACATGAGAGAGTAGGAGACCGACAAAAAAGTATTACAAAAGAAATACTAAAACCAAAACTAGAGCTAAGAAAGAACGATTAGGTCGAGAACTTACATGGTTACATGGCGAATCTAATCGGTTTAGACCGTAGACAATACGGAGAAGAAGGAGGAGGAGATCCATTGAAAGATCACGAGATAACATCATAGCCTCGTGAATTAGTAAAAGCAGAAGATATTTTAGCTAACAATATCCAGTCTGAGATAAAAGGAGGAAGAACAAGAAGATTATTTCTAAAAGAAAGAATTCCAAGAAATGTATCCAAGATACAACACGGAATCCAAATGGAAGACCATCGAACCTAAATCAAAAGTGAGTTAATGATACGCTATGGATGGACCACGAAACGAAAATATCAACATCGAATTGTTTAGCATTCCTCGAGCTAAGAATCAATTAAGCAATCATGGAACTAAGATGACAAGAACAGAATTCGAAAGGAGATCAAGGATGAAGCAGCACAAGCATTCATTCCATTACGAGGCTGGATGCTCAACATCCTATCGTTTGACCCACACGCAATGCTACATCGCGCCTAGTTGGAAAGGGTTGAGCAGCACGAATCAAAAAGAATCTAATTAGAAGTGGACAATATGTGGGAGCCCAGATTTTCGACCCGCGAAACAAAGAGGAAAAGAAATAACAATCCATGCCAAAACGAAAACAAAAAAGCCGATGAAACAATACCGACTTCCTAAATAATCAACTACATTATAAAAATAAATTAAGGAGAAATCAAACGAATGAGTAAACGACTAAGAAAGAAAAGAATTTGTTTCAGCCATGGAGCTTTATCAAATAATATAAAGATTTAGATTTAGACATCATCGCTTCCATTGCAAAACCATCCGTAAAATGACCGAAATTTTGGATTGATGATTTGAATTTGTTCAATGTCAGAAGTATTTAAATATTATTTGGCGATGGAGGATGAATAAATGACCGTAAAAATCATCAGTTCAGAAATCGAGAATGTGAAGCGTGCTGGTTGCGGTCACAATCGACGCACATCAAAACGGACTCACAATTTTCGGTGGCACACAATCATGAAAACAAGTGTCCTCGATGCCATTGCTTGGGCATTGGGTGGCAATACAACCAAGCAACCAGCTCGTGACGGGTCCAAGGAATCCACCAACGCTTAGATTGAATTATCAACGGACTAATCGCGGAACGAAAAGGAAAAAAATTCAGATTTAAAAGTTACGATCCAAGTGGACAGAAAGCAGGTCAACAATTTGATTCATTCGTGGAAGAGTTTCGCTGAACCTTCCAAAATTATCGAATCAAGTGCGAAGGGATACATGAACACGCTTCTTCAAATCATCGAAATGGTGAGAAATTGGGGAGCATAGATAGAAAAAGAAGAACAACTATACAACGAGCGAAGAACCATCGGTCAGATTGCGATCAGAAAGAAGAAATACGTAGCCGAACAAATCTCACTATCCCGAAGTCTGAATGAATTGGGTAAGCATTGCGGGACTTGATTCACGAACAACAAGAGATTCTTGCACGAAACGGTGAGAACGCCAAAAACGCCAAAATCGAGAAAATATCGTGAACTCGTTGCATCTCTCAGAAGCTCGATTGAAACAATTAAAAGAACAACTTGCTCAAGAAGAAGTGACCACGGAGAGTCTAATGAGATCATATCGCAGCAACAAGTCGGATCGTGAAGACTTGGTAGATGAATCAACTGATGAGATTGGAAAACCAATCGCCAATATCGAAGAAATCAACTGCAAGGTCAGGAGCAAATCAAGGCAAAGAGAAAGCTGAAGAAGATGCAAAACAATACAGTTCTCAATACAACAACTTATCAAAACAAACTAAGATGTTCGAGACGAACGTACGTTTACTCGATAGTGCGGATCACGCATTGCCGGTCTTTCTGCAGAAGACAGAACTGTTCGAGGGCAAAATGGGACAACATGAGTGGCTCTCAACACCAAGAGTGGGCTACCGCAATCGTTCGAAACCAGTAAACCAGAATGTGATTGTGCTCTTGGACGTCGAACAATGGACATCCCAACATTGACCGAATTTTGGCAAGTGCTAGAATCTTGTTGACTTCAAGCCATTGCGACCTCGAGCATCAAATGGAGAGAATGCCAAATCATCATCGAGGATGGATATGCTCGTATCAGACACAACAACTCCATTCTCAAGATACAGAACCGCTAACTAATAAATGGACAAGTTTTAAAATGAAAGGAGTAAAATGAATATTATATCAGGTGTACAAGCAAGTTAGCTCAACGTGTCGTGATTTATGGAACAGAAGGAATCGAGTGTCAACCGTCGCAGCAATACGATCCATTATTTATCAGACACAGAAGGCCTTCCAACATCGAACATGGATGTCAAACGTATGGACAAGCTGAATCATCGTGGACGATGCCTGCATGAATCAAATCGCATTGCCGTGCATAGCAAACCCAACAAGCTTTGCACGCCAGTCATCGACACACACCGATTGGGCGGGAGTCAATTGGCACTGAGAGGTGTGCCTCGATGCATGGAAAGAGAGGTGAATCGACAGACTTCGGCTATGGGAATGGATACACCCATGTTCGCGAAGAAATGGGTCAGTTATGTCAGATAAGCTTCTCAAGAATTAGTGGACATCGGAATCAACGTGGTTTCGGACCGCACATTTCAACTTCGAGTACCGAGCAGCCCGATGAAGATGCGCGACTGCTACGAAATTAAAACTTGGTAAGAAGACGAGCTCTCACAAACCGCTCCCGTAGTGAAAGAACGAAAATGGTGCGACTTTCTATGCCTCTGTAATTACAAGACGATGTGGTGATGACCTCAGAATCTAAGAAGAAAGAATAGTAACAGGACAACGTGTCATGTACATACGACACATCATCCGAAGCGTGGGATGCGAAGAATCGTCATGGACTTCCAGATGAACTTCAATGGACTTCCGCCGTTATTGCACATATGAATCAGCAACATATTGAGACCACACCCTCAAAACGTGGCGTTGGAGAAAGAGCCCTGAGCCAAATTGTTGAGCAAGCACCAGTCGATGTAGTTATCCAAACAGGGAACGAGGAGCAGAAAACCTGGCACATCCGTTCCCTATTAAAAGAACTGTCAATCAATATACCAGCACTTCTATTCACCACAAGCACTGAAGGACTTTGATGCTCAGTATTCTGTCACTCTGAAGACAAGCTTCACACGGCATTCGGGCAGGACACTTTCACAAGACACACCAATCGAGTACTTCCCACAAGAATATTGGGCGTCTCATGGTAACGAATTAAGCGTGGATGTCTTGAAATCACTGGAAAATACAAACAAACTAACAAAACAAAAGAAAAGAGTGAAATAATTATGACAGAATACAACAACAACTTCGAACGTGACTTTGATGGGACGACACTATCCAACAAGACCAACTCACCTGCTTCCTGTGGGACTTTCACGAATGTACAGTCACAGGATTTGAACGACAAAGACATACACCAAATCCTTGACAACCCGGAAACTCCTGCAAAGGTGCAACAAAAGCTGTCAAAGGTATTGAAATCGTGACAGCACAAGGAAAGCAGCATTGGAAACCACGCCTATTTCACAGTCACACAGAAGGAATGAAGTCACTCTGGACCTATCGGACAAAACGCAAAGCGTGAACCATTGAAAATGAATTGGAACACAATCATCGAGTGCTCGTGGAGTGCAAGGTACCTGGGACTAAATACAAAAGCATCAATGAATACAAGGAAGTCAAAAGCGATGTTATATCCCGAAGATGTGAATTCCAAAGTCAAGTCTTAAATCGTTCAACAACAACCATCAACAACAATAACATCAACAACAAGCAACTCAAACACAACATAACCATCTTTGGGGTGCATCTCAGGAGGTGACATTGAATGGAATTGCGAAAATATCAAGAAGAGGCTCGTGAGTCCATTCAACAGGCAAATGGGCAGAAGGTCGCAAGAAGACTCTCTTCGTCCTTTCCCCACAGGATGCGAGAAAAGACACCATTGCTGTCAAAAGTAATCTGAAGCACCGTGTGAGATGCATGAGAGAGCGTCGTCCTGCTCATCGCTCTCGAGCTGCTAGGATCATGCAAAGCGACAAGTTGTTCAAGTCACCAGGACTTCAAACATCGCTCGAGAAAGCTAAGTCCACAAGTCTTTGGTTCATGCGTGGTCGTAGGGTCCTCGTTCAAACCTCCTTGCAGCAACCAAAAGCGTACTCGTCAGCCCTCGAGAAAGACACTCAATACAATTGTGGTGGATGAAGCTCGTCATTGCATCTCAGATGGTTATCACGCGTGCTCAACACTCGATGTGCGAATAGTGCTCAGGACAGCTACTCCAGACAGAGGAGAGGAGATATGTAATCTTAGGACACACTGACCTGCTAGCTCACGAATATACACTACCGCAAGCAATCATGAAGGGTATTTGAGCCTCAATCAGGACTCACAATCCCATTACTTGACTCTGACCTGTCAAGTGTCGATGTCACAAGGTGACTTCAAAAGCGAGTGCTGTTGGGAACGTGCTGGACCCGTCACTTGGAAACAAATTGCAAAACGAGCTGATGGAACATTGCAAGGACAAGCTTTAGTTTGGTCGTGTTCCTTCCATTAGTGACATATCCAAGAAGTTCAGAGATCTTGACCCTGGAAGGGATTTAAAAGCTGCGGAAGTGAATGGCGAATCCAAAGACCGTGCGGAAGTCCTCGAGGATTTGTGGAGAACGGAAAAGACAATGTCTTGTGTATCTGGATGTTACCGGACTCGAAGGGATGGGATTGTCCATCGGTGGATTGTGTGGTACTGTGCACATCTCGGATCAAAGTGCTCGCTCGTCTCTATTCTCAAATGGTGGGGCGTGGAACAAGGTTACATCCCGCAGACACATCTCTTTGCTTCGGACTCTTATGGCATGGCTGAGTATAGCATGAATTGTGTCGCTCACTCATCTCATCGCTGAGAACGAGAGTTGCAAAAGCGATGGTTGAACGTACTGAGGAGAACACAGGAGCAGAGTTTGAGCTTTTGAATTAGGAAGAGGGTCGCAAAAGGTAAAGATGCGATCCGCACAACGAGAAGAAGCACTGGTGAAACAACTCGCTGAGATGCGAAAGAGAAAAGGCGCAAGTGTGCATCCGTTACAGCTCGAGAGATGTCGATTCATGCCGGTTGACCTTACAAGCTGCGCACCATCATTTGGATGGGGAGATGAGTCCTCCTTCAGTATCAAGCAGCTGCCCAAACATTAGAACGACTCGAATCATGCCCGATGAGATTGGCAATGCTGGGAAGGCTCAGAAGATTCTTGACCGATTATCCAAACGACAATCGGAAGGTTTAACAACACCAAAACAAATCAGGATTATTAGAACGATATGGATTCAGAAATGTAGGATGTGGCAATTTGAAACAGCCTCTCAAAATCCCATCATCAATCGCACTGCCAGCGAATGGGTGGAGAGTCCCTCACACATCGATGTCCAGGAAGTTACAAAGGAGAGTGATTGAGTGGAAGATCAACAACTCACTTTGGAATTATTAGAATACATCGACCCCTCACCCTCAAACTCATCAAGAATGGGGTGAACGTGGGAATGGCTCTCAAACATGAAGGCTATTTCGGGTATCAGATTGGGAATCATGGTCGGCCTGAGATTCGGGTCGATATCATCCCGGAATGTTACATGGGACCTGGCTCCAAGGTGCACAGGCTCACCAGTCACAGGTGAGGAATCACCATCCACATGGCTGCACGAGCAAGGATTCAACTCCTTCTCGCGTCTCAAGGATGATGGACGAGATGCCTCGAATGATTCATCGATTCAATACGACAACGACTACACTGTAGACAAAGCATGGATTGATGGAAGGAGTTCCACGAACCAAAGAATTGGAATCCTCGTGCAAGAGAGTATTCGTCTACTCGGACACGTTTATTCCAATCAGATGACATCGTGGCATATTCCACCTCAATCATAGTCGCTAAGACAAACGCCGAAACGGGCGTGAAATTGAAAAGTATCTTCCACATCGTGGTTCATGCCGATAGAACTGCAGGGAAGTCTCATAGACGAGCTTTGAGAGAGATGTGGTGAGACTATCGGCAAAGCGTCTCAGGCGGACTAGCAACGAAAAAGCAGGAGCGTGGGTGCGATTCAACCCAATGGATGGGCAAGGAGTCAAGAACGGTTAATAAATGCGTAAAGTTATCGCTACGCCTAGTGGAATCGGACAACATGGATTTGGGAAAAGCAGAACGCACTCATGCGAGAAGCTTGAAACTCCAATTGCAACACTCGTGTACAATATGCGGCAAGTCCATCCATGCAATCACCGAATCGAAGCAGCAAACAAAGAAGAAGCACAAAAACGTGTTGACTACTTATACAAAATTTTAGTAAGACGTCTCAATGTTGACGACAAAACAAGAATCCAAGTCGCTGAGTCGCTCCTCGACTCATTAGGAGATGGTAAGAACAATTCATCATTGACACCAATATCGGTCACAAAGTCTGGGGGACGATTGGTATCAACACATTGAAGATTTGAACGATGACGGTGTCGGATCCCGAAGGATTGAGCGAGACTCTGGGACAATATGCGCTCGAGCTTGCTCCCAGAGCTCATCAAAAGGCGTTCTCAGACAAGGTCGCCAAGATGCTGATTGCGTGGACCTTCAAAAGCTGGACGTCATTCGCTCATAAATATGTCGACGTGCACCGCCGAGGGCTCGGAAATGGTTCGGTTGAATGTACGCAAGGAAAGAGCCTCTGAGGTGAATCTCGGGAGTTTGACAGAGCCTCATGCTTGCATCGATTCAAGGACGTATATGCAGCAATGGGCATCGAGCCTCGGAAACGTATCAAACATCGATCTTGGAACTTTGCGTGGGAAGACATTCTGTCCCACTGGACAAGCTCGCACCCCAAGTCGTCTCGAAGAGCTCCACAAGAAAGGGCTATATTGCTGTAATCATCGACCCAATCTCACAAGGTACCTACAGGGGACGAGAATAGTGGCATCAGATGGCTCACTTCACTGAAATCACTCCGACAAAGTTGCGACAGAGCTGTGTGTGCCCGGTCATTTACCGTCACCACCATCTGCAAAAGCACAAGGTAGCAAGAAGTCCATGGACAGAGCAAGTGGGTCGGGCGTATCGCAGTGAATCTGTGATGCCCTTTGTCGATTTAGTGACTCAGAGCTCACGGATGAGATTATCCAACAACGATGCGACCAATTGGCTGCGACATCTACAAGGATGCCATCAATCGCATGAATCGGGTCCATACATGGAACAGTACATCGGTTTAGACGACTTAAGAAGTCCATATAAAATGCGTAATCACTTCGAGTAGAAAGCTGTCGAACATCCAAGATAGGATGGCAAACGAACGAGATTATCAATCGAGAAACGAAGCAAGATTCAAACGATGTCAGCGTGGCGTGTGATGGCATACACTTTCGAGAGTTCGCTAAGTTCAAACCAAGGAATGTTTGTCTTGTTCATATCCACTCCACATTGTGGATGAAACAGGAATCCTCGGATGACACTCGAATTGGATGACCAAAACACCACCGTGGAAAAAGAACTTTGATAGAAACAAGACAGAAATAGTTGAACGAAAATCGTATTCGATCATCTGCGCACCAGTCCTCAAATGATGGACCTGCCCAGCCACTTCCAGAGGCACTTGTGAATATTTGGGCATTGGTCTGGAGAAGACCTCAAGAGATCTGAAATCAAGGAGTTGGATGGGTATGAATTCGATGCAGTGAGAACAAAGTCGTCCCCAGTACCCATTCGGATCCTTGGCTGGACAGACAAACTCGAGGACAGACATCGGACAAGACAGGACGAAAACATCGAGTTTGGTCCGTGTCCACGAGATAAAAATACTGCACCTCAAAAGGTGCGTTAGACAGGGACAAACTTCGGGACAACGACTTTGTCCACGGTGGAGAGACAAACTACAACACTAAGAGTGTGTAATAGGAAGTGTCCGAAGACTCGTCCATCGTCCAGATAGAACAGAACAGGTGGGGCTTTTGACTCGCCCACCATGCGTCTGTCCTTTCTAACATGGACAAAAGCGAGGCTGAAAAAGAAAAGTCTGTGTGAATCACAAACTTAAAAGGAGAAAATATGGCACAAAAAATCAAAATTGTTGAGGTCGGGAAAAGAGATGCCAACTTTATATCACCGATTCCCCAGATGAAGAATATGACCCAACTCAATCTCAAGTGTTGGAATGTGGATTTCGAAACAACCCGAATTGATGGAATGGATTTTCAGACAATTGAAACTGCTAAGTGTTATCTATGACCAATGGGAAGCAGCATGGAGGTGTTGGGGAGCATGATTGAATTCTTCATTCCCATGGAACTCCCAACAACAACTCACCACCAAAAGCAAGTGACTTATAGAATGGTAAGTTCATATTTTATAAACTCCTAAGCTAACACAGGCTCGAGTTGAAGTTATATGTGGCACACCCCCTCTCACTTGCTCCCAAAACGCCTCCTTACGGGGCTGTGAGGCTCACAATCAAATGGTGCTTCCTCTAAAAGATGGAACATACAACGGACAATATAAAGGCACGAAACCCGACTTGACAATATGGAGAAGTTGCTGATTGTTCGACCGATTTGGGATTCTGGGAAGATGACAACAAGGTCGCTTCTAAAATCTCAGAGAAGTTCTGCGATCCACCGGAATCTTATATTCGATTGGAGGAACTCGAATGAAATTAAATTATCACGAATTCATGAACAAGGTCGCTGATTGATTGTGGAATGTAAGAAAGGTTGCTCAAAATTGGGCTTCGGTTCGGTCGAGTATTCACTGTATTCGAATCGAGTGGAAAGCTCTGTGGATGAATATGAGAATCATCCATTCGTGAGAAGGCAAATGCTCAAGGTATTCGGAGCACACTGATGAAGCTTCAAAATCAAAATCATAAATTAAGTGAGTAAACCAGAAAATCGTCGAAGGATTGAACGGAACTCGTCTCAACTTACGTATACGAGAACATTGAGATTGGGTGGAGACTGACGGTGTCTGCATGGTTCGAAGATTAAGATAAGAAAATCATCGGACTAAATTCACCAAAGAAAGAACCTCAAGAGGGTACTATCAACGACAATTCAACAAGAGCCAACCAAGATATCAAGATTAGCTCTTTAAAGAAGAATCACACTTTTCCAAGATGGTGGATGTCAATCAAGAGTTCATCAAAGATTCCAACATCAATAATTATCATCTTGTGTGGAGCTTTTAACGGGAAAAACCGAATCACATTAGATGCAACTAACAACCAAAAGGAGAATAGAGTTGGTGGAAAATATTGTGCCCAGTGATTGTTAGAAACCAAGAGCCTCACTTCCTATTCAACGCATTGAAGACTATTCAAGTACGAGAGGATATTCGCAGCGCTCATCCATACCTACACGCACCGATTCACGAAATACGTTGAGAAGTTGCTGCGATGCACTTCCTCACAATCAAAGAAGTTGATTTCATCCAAGCACAAAATTGATGTATTCTATCATCAAGGACTTAGTCTCTCAAGAGAGACTTCTTAAACGAAAAAGATGTCCAAACAATAATGTGAAGAATATGGAGATGTTATCACTTTTATTTATAGCATGATTAGAATTCAAGCGATAAGATGCTTCCGTTGCTCATGATATGAATGTTAAAAAGGACATCGTCAGTAAATCTTCAGCGCGATATCCGCATTTCACTTTCTTCTCATACAAGAGACAAGATTGTGCGAATAATACACGAATTAAGAAGGAGGACTAAACGATGAAGGAAAAACAGAATTCGAAAAAACTGAAAGATGATGTTCAATTTTACTTGATTGTGGCTCATTGTGTACAAGGATATGTCGATGTATGACAGAGCTCAGCTACCCTCAAGAAGATATCAACCACGGACAAATTGAAGAGATGAGCTACAATGAACGATCTGCTTTACTTGGATCAGAAACAGCTCTCTCAAGACCGTAGCTATCGCATTAAAAAGATTGGTAATAAAACTAAGGGATGAAGCCTGAAGTTAGATAAACCGATTGAAGTATTCAACAATATGATAGGAAAGGCGAAAGAGGATTGATTCAACGAAACCAAACATCGATGAAATTATCAAAGCTTATGAAAAGAAACACGGACCAATCGAAAACGATGGACACTTTATGAGCAAGTTGTGATAAAACAAGATAAAAATATATTCATGTACATCTCCACTTGGTTTATGTATAGAGTATGTGGGAAGCAGCAAACTAGATCTTGGATATAAAGGAGGATGAATATGGGCGAAATAGAAATAGAAAGAGTTTAGTTTAAAAACTTGATTACTTTTTAAGATTATTCCTTTGACGATGCATTGTGGAGGACCAGTTTTTCCAATAACTGAAAGAACAATTCGACATCGAACAAATCAATATTGTGGAATCTCAATTATATCTTTCAGCATTTAAACATTACTACGATGTATATGTGGATAAGGCTCTAATTGATAAATACGGCATGGAAGTAGTAAATGAATGGTTCGGAGAAAAATCAAAGAACGAATCGATAAAGAAATGGAACGAGATTTAGGAATTTTGAAAAATATGGAGGAAGACTATGAAGATAAAAAAACGAAAGCGAAAAACTGATGAAGGGAATTGAAACTAATCGGCGAAGGATTCGACAGTTCATTAATCAATAGGAAAAGCACTGAACGAATTATTCTATCCAAAAGAAGATGAACAAGATGAAAATCCTGTCTGAGGATGTCGGGATGAATATTTCGCACTAAATCATAGGGGTAGCATTATCGAAACCACATGAATAATCACTGTGTTGATGAAGAAAGATCTGAACTTTGGCAATGTGTTCTAACTAGAGAAGCAGCCGAACTCGAAGTGAAACGCAGAAATTTACTAACACGATTCAAAGTATTCAAAACGAATGCAACGGTGACTGGGAACCCGATTTTGCGGATGCATTTTGAAGACAAATTTTATTATTTTATTTTTCCGATAACATAGATATTCGTTCCAAAAGAGTAGTTAATGGCTTTTTATATTGGCTATTTCAAAAACGAATAGATGTCGAACGTGCAATTGAATTCACCAGGATGAAATCATCGAGTTGTATGTGAAAAAGAGGTTGGCGAATGAAAAACAATTAACGAAATACAAGATGATGAATCTGTTTACGAACGAAACTATTCTCAAATATAATAAAAGGTGATTTAAAAACGTGAATGGAACTCGTTAAATGAGGATGAGAGAAGTGGTTGAAAACTTTTTAAAGAAAGAACAATCAAATTATCCTCTGGAACTGTATTGATAGAATATATGAAGATATGAATGTCTAGATGGCTATGAAGAAATGTTTGTTCATTTATGGAACGACACGTCTGAAGAATTTAAAACAAAGGGTAAGCGTTACTTGAGAAATTTCTAACTTTCCAAGCGCAAAAGTTTACGACATTGATGAAGGTATAACCATTTGTGGATTTGAGGAGTTGATGCGGGATGATTGTTTGGCATTATTTTGATAGTGGCAATGGTCAAGCTATGCTCAAGGAGTTCGAGAGTTGAATGAGGGGGGCAAAAGATGACAATCTATTCTGTGGGATTGGATATCGAGAACAAGAATAATCACTTCATTCACTTGAATCTCGCTGATTATTCGTATTTTCGAGACAACAAGCTCCAGAGACTCTTGACAAGCCCTCACCTGATCTCATCATTGCAAGTCCTCCTCAGAGTCTTGGTCGATTGGCATCTCACATGATTATGGGAAACGCTTGTTGGAAACAAGAGAGACGATGAACTCTTATTCGAACCACAAACACCACTCAGTCCATTTACTATTCGAGACTATCATTTATATGAAAATATACTGTTATCTGGAAAGACAAATTGTGAAGGAATCAATGGTGAACTATGTGCTTTCAATTTGATTCAAATTATTAAAACGATACAATCCGAAGTATTAAGTGTCATTGAAAATCCAGAACGTTCAAGAATATGGGAATATATCGACAGAATTCTCGGATTAAAAACCTTTATGACAACCTAGTACATTATAATCAATATGACGATTATCATCTTCACAAAGCCTACAAAAATTCAAAATCGAATGTAAGGTTGATTTGAAAAAACAGGCAATGCCGAGTGCTGCGGTGTTTAAAACGTAAATGGATACAACAACTGCTCAAACATCCTGATTAGTCTAGTGAAGACACTTTCAATCAAATTTTGAAATGGAGATTGAATGAAAGATAAGAAAATCGCTGAGATTCGATTCAGAGAGTATCCACATGACAAAGAAATCACATCGAGAAAATTGATATGTTGGTGCTACAAGGAAGAAGATGAACGCGGGATCCGTGCGAAGGGAACGAATTGAAAGCAGCAGAGAACGAGCCATTCGATTCGAGAGTGACAAGTACATTTCAAAATCGACCTTTTGAAGGATGTGGAAGAACCTCGAAGAGCTTGATGAAAACAAAGTAGAATTTGTCACAGAGTACTACTTGATGATGTATACGATTATCGCTCACTTGCGAAGAAACACTTCACAAATCGAAAATGTCATCATGAACGCTTGTAATCTAGCGTGAGATTCTACCATCAAATTGGGTGAAAATTTTAGTAGTGACAGAAATGGGTGTCGGTCACTATAGAAAACGTGATATATTAGTAGTGTGGAAAGGTAAGAAACGGTATCATCTTGTCATATAAATGTGAAACTCCTACATTTATTTTTTTCCTCGGGTTCCACTGAGGTTTTTTGTTATCGTTTAAATATAGAAATGAGGTGATGGAAAATGACGAAACACATTGAAACAACAATGATTTATGGATGAGTACCATCATCACAGGAATTTTTGGCAATCAGCGGTGAAGCTGGTTATTCTGAAAAATATGCAAAGCTCAAAGTCATAAATTGTTGGAGAATGGTGAATAAAAGTTATATTTATTTAACTTATTTGGTAAAAGCTCAAATCTGAGGAAACATTTCAAACAAGAAGAAGTTCTTCAATATTTGACAAGCGTGATGCGGGGAAGACCGAGCCTCTTTTGGTCTTGGATGGTGAATGACTGTCATCCAAGCAGTCCGAACCGTACAATCAAGAAACGCGAGCGGCGCTTCTGGGCAAGCGATATGTTCACGGATCGTGAATGTGGACATCAACGCTCAGATGAATCGAGGCTGATGGTCGACGCATCGTGAACCAATTAGGAGGAAGTGGGCTCTGATGAATGAGCTTCTACCTCATATATATACGATTGTTTTGCAGTAAACACAGTAGACAATGTAGATGCGGACTTCGCTTGAGGCACGACAGCCCGCGGAGGAAGACCACGGTGCTGGAGTCAAAGTCTCATGCGTATGGTCTCAAGGAGCAAGAAGAAGTTCTACATCGCAGACGCCAGACTGTCGGTGTTGCTGAGAAGAGCTTAAAATCAAAATCACGACAATGGCATCCTCGACATCCACATCAGGATGCTTACTGTAACAGACAAGGACCACCAAAATCACATCAGATTCGGAGGACAAAATCATCTATCTTGGATACGACACGAAAGAGAAATGGCAACTCGCTCTTGTAAGGCAATATGATGTAAAAGCACGATGAGGTCAAATACAGCGAATATCGAATTTGTTCGTAGGTCTCAGCCTCGTACCACCATCTGATGGCGAATTCTGGAATCCCGACAATCCTGATTTACCTGGTGCATACAAGGAATTCATCAA
>BNJS01001532.1_pt1 | contig 75753 bp, 91 predicted proteins | sample 8540461 | NCBI WGS metagenome assembly BNJS01 (sample SAMD00202454, study PRJDB9452) | human saliva metagenome | isolation source: human saliva | place: Japan
ATATGATGCTGGAAGTCAAAGGCGCTTGGGTAGGAATACCCATACTAAATAAAATTTATAATTGAATTGCTTACAAGGAGAATGTAGTCATGAAAAAACTGTTACTGTTTCTATTTTTTGTTGTAAATATAGTCCCTTTATTTTTTATTCTACGTATTGCTTTCTTATTCTTCACAACAACTTATGATATTTTCCCCGAAGCAAATATAAAGGAAGTAGAAATTGCTACTAGAAGAACTCTTGATTTGTATGGCTTTAAAGGTAATGTGAAGGTTACAAACTTTTCTAGAGATAAATGGCTTTCTCAAGACTATAAAATTGAATACTTATATAGTGAAGAAATTAACGGGAGAAGTATTACTGTGAGTGATGCTTTGATTTATTATCCAAAATCCTCAAAAAGTAATCCTAAAAAAACAAAGGAGGAATTGATTTATGATGGGACTACAAAAACAATGTTACAAGAATTCTCGGGGATGGCACATGAACTTCTCAATCATAAACCAGAAACAATTTCATATAAAGAAAAAGTAGAGAGTTTTTTCAAGCAATTTTCCAATCCAAATCTAGAATATGTAAATACTTATTGGAGTGTCGATGAGAAAGCAGAGAATATTACAGAATATTATGATCTCATAGATAAGAATCGTAAGGAGGGGAAACCTTTTCATGGTTTATATGATCTCCCTATTGATGAATTTCTGGCAAAAGGAATTATTAAAGGTCATGTTATCTATAAAGATATTGTGTTAGAAGAAGGACACAAGGATTATTTTAATGGTGAAGGTGGTCTGAAAGAGTTTATCAAAAATGGAATAGATAGCGCAGACCTTGCAGACGCATTTTATGAAATCTCTTATTATTACGCCGGAAAAAGTGGGGAAAGCTATCGTTCTGGTAGCAAGACAACTTTAAAAATTCAAAATCATAAAATCATAAAATGAAGGATTATGGAATTAATAATGACTAAAAACTTTTTCATTAAGTCTTTTAGTTCGATATTAATAATGGATTTGGAACAACATACAGTCCATCGATTATTGAAGTATAAACATGAAAAGAAAAGGAGTCATCCATCTTGAAACACTTAACTTTATTTAGAATAGTCTATCTGATTTTACTAGGATTTGTCCTTATCGATTTTTGCCTATCAATATTTGGTTTATCGTTTACTCCCATTCTTTGGGATAGTTGGCTTTTCCTTTTAGTGATTACTCTTTTTATTCGTTTTTGTAGACATCTGGTAATTCTAGACCTTCTCTTTGGAATATTTGGAATACAATTCATCCCCATGATATTTAAAACAGGACAATTTGTACCAATTATTTTGGCTATTGTGCATATTCTTAGTTATTGTTTCAAGGAACGATACCGTCTTTTTGAAGGAATTCGTAGTGCTATTTGTAGTTTATATATATGGATATTTGTGTTTGTTATTTTTGCCTTTGTGACACGAATCCCTATTCCAATAACACTTGATTTTGAAGTTCAGGAACAAGAAATTGTCATTAAAAAAGGATATTTGCTTCATGAAGTAAATTATTACCACGAACGAATTAATCCTTTCATTATGAAGTCTGAAATTAGCCATGAAAAAGTCATTTAATATAGAAAGTGAGTACTATGTCCCGTTCCCAATTAACGATTTTAACAAATATTTATCTGATTGAAGCTCTCGAAACATAGTGCGTGGTCATGCAGTATCGCTCTCCTGAAACCAATCGCTGTTCTGGTTATGGCTTTTGGGGAGGGCATGTCATCATGTATGCGGACACTGTGACTCAGTCTATGCAACGTGCTATCGATGAAACTGCCCGTCGTCGGAAAATCCAGATGGCCTATAATGAAGAACACGGTATTGTGCCTCAGACAATCAAGAAAGAAATCCGTGACCTGATTGCTGTGACCAAGGCAGTTGCTAAGGAAGAAGACAAGGAAGTCGATATCAATAGCCTAAACAAACAAGAGCGCAAAGAACTTGTTAAGAAACTCGAAAAACAAATGCAAGAAGCCGTCGAAGTGCTTGACTTTGAACTAGCGGCTCAGATACGTGATATGATGTTGGAAGTCAAGGCCTTGGATTAAGGAGAAGAAAATAAATGACGGTTATTATTAAATCAATGGAAACTCCTGAAGAGATAGAAGGTAAATCCCTCGTTCACTGGCAAACGTGGAGAGAGGCTTATGATGACCTTTTACCTGCAGAATTTCAGGAGACAATGACATTAGAAAGATGTCGATTCTTTAGTAAAAAGTATCCAGAAAATACATTGATTGCGATGGATGGTATGAAGGTAGTTGGTTTTATCAGTTATGGTAACTTTCGTGATGAGACTATTCAAGCTGGTGAAATTATTGCTTTATATGTTTTAAAAGACTATTATGGAAAAGGTATTGCACAAAAGTTAATAAAAGCAGCTTTGATTGCTCTTGATCATTTTTCTGAAATTTTCTTATGGGTATTGAAAGATAATAAGCGCGCCATTACCTTCTATCAAAAAATGGGTTTTACTTTTGATGACCAAGAAAAAATACTTGAACTTGGAAAGCCTATAAAGGAAAAACGGATGGTATTCTATTCTAAATAATTTTAAAAAGTAGAAGCTAATGGTACTGGTACCAAGTCTAAAAATTTAATAAATTAGAAAGTGAGTAAATTTATGTCACGTTCCCAATTAACGATTTTAACAAATATTTGTTTGATTGAAGATCTCGAAACTCAGCGCGTGGTTATGCAGTATCGCTCTCCTGAAACCAATCGCTGGTCTGGTTATGCCTTTCCAGGAGGCCATGTAGAAAATGGCGAATCTTTCGCAGAGTCTGTCATTCGTGAAATCTATGAAGAAACAGGGTTGACTATCCAAAATCCTCAACTTGTCGGCATTAAAAATTGGCCACTAGATACAGGTGGGCGCTATATTGTTGTTTGTTATAAGGCGACTGAGTTCTCTGGTACCCTTCGCTCTTCAGATGAAGGAGAAGTTTCTTGAGTGCAAAAAGACCAGATTCCAAACTTGGATCTGGCCTATGATATGCTACCTTTGATGGAGATGATGGAAGCTCCGGACAAATCTGAATTTTTCTACCCTCGCCGTACAGAAGACGATTGGGAAAAGAAAATTTTCTAGTCTTTTACTAAATAACCGAGCTGATCCAAGGCCTCCTCAATATAGTGGAGGTCTTGTTGTGTTTCGGCTTCGACTAGGTGGTAATGGATACCATCTGTCAATTCAGATAAAGGTTTAAAATCAGAATGCTCGACTTGTTCTAGAAAATGTTGCACATCTCTGCGACAAGACAGTTTAAGCAAGGTTTCAATTTCTCCATAAACGGGATGATCAATCAAGGTATTTTGAACACGTCCACCATTATCTACGATAGCAAGGAGTTCTTGACCGATTTCTTCAACTTCATGTTTCACTTTGAAAAGTTTGTGAACATAAGGATTAGTTTCAATTGGCTTATAGATGTAGCCACGATTGGTGGATAGGATAGGAGCGCCATCGGCTCTCAAATTGCAATATCCTGCACAATGACCTGACGTGTGACATGAAAATGTTCCGCCAAACTTTGGCCGTTGAGGGCTTTAGGAGCTTCTTTCAAGAGTTGGAGTAGGGCTTGTTTGCGATCTTTTGTCATAGTTCTTCCTTTTAACGGCGTTTTCGAAGTACTTTATAGACAGCTAGTGCTAATGTATAGTCTACCATACTATGGATAATTGTGCCAAATCCAACCAGCACAAATAGAACATAAAACATATTTTCTACATTGGTACCAGAAGTTGCGTAAAAAACGACACAGGCTAATACTTCAGCAAGGGCATGAACGACAGCTAACACAAAGTTAAAAATCCAGGAAGATTTTGGTTTATCTAGGGTATCGGGGAATTTTTGTAGGTAAAGAGCTCCTAGGGTACCAAAAACGATATGAGAGAAAGCTCGAAATACGATAACCATAGGATAGCCAGCCATCAAAAATCCAAAACTAGAGGCTAGGATGACAAAAACTGCCATCAAGGGCGACAAGAACATAGCGATAAAAATAGCGATGTGGCTCCCCAAAGTATATGAAGCAGGTGGAATGACAATCTTAAAAGGCATAACAATTGGAATCAAAATCGCAATAGCCGTTAAAAGGGCAGTCATTGTCATAAATTGTGTCTTTTTCCGTGTGTTCATAAGAATCTCCTTTTTAACTGTATATACACTAGTATAGTACTATAAACAAGATAATAAAGCAAGGATTTACTTGGGTTTATTTGCTCTTTTAAGTTAAATATTGGTAAAGGGTTCACTAAAAAGAAACTACCTCAAACAAAATCTCCACCTTCAGGTTTGAAAGCGGAGATTGTTTTTATTTTTTCAAAGTCTGTAGTCTTGGAACAATGGCTAGGGTTAGAACTGCGGAAATGACTAATTCGGCAATCGAATTTGTTGAGATAACAGTTGCTAGGAGTTTTTGGATATTACCATCAAAAACATTTCCAAAAAGGTAGAAAATTCCACCAAGGACAAAGACTGTGTTGGTAAGTGAACCAAGGGCACCAGCTAGAATCAGACCAGTCTTGTTTTTCATTAGTTTATAGACTAGATAAGGAGTTAAACCAATCAAAATACGTGGGACAATGGCAATGATAGCTGAGTAGATATTCCCGTTTGGTACGAAAGGTGAGAAGAGATAGCTTGTCGGCAGAATCGTAATTGTATTGACCGTCAAGCTAAGTAGCCCCATCAAAAATCCAAGTGTAACCCCAACTCGTGGACCGTAAATAATGCTGGCAATAATGACAGGAATATGAACTATGGTCGGTTTGATTGGAAATGGAAAAAGGTTAAAGATAAGTGAACTCAGAAAGTGTATCACGAGCATGGTAGCAAAAAAGATAGCAATGGGTGCAATATTAGAGCGTTTGTTCATTGAGGGTTTCCTTTATTCTTTCTAAAATAATTGTGAGGTCGGCTAAAGCTCCTCGTCCGTGGTCTCCACAAGCTAGTAGGGATTCCTTAGGAGCAATCAGCTGATAGCAGTAGCTTTCTAATGTTTTCAGATTAGCCTGAGTTGCCGGATGGTCATACATTTTTGTATTCATTGCTGGTGCGATGAGTTTAGGAATATGACTTGGCAAGGCTAGAGCTGTACTGGTCACCATGTTGTCGGCAAAGCCGTGAGCTAGTTTTGCAATAGTGTTAGCAGTTGCAGGGGCCACGATAAATAAATCTGCTTTTTTGCCAAGTTCAATATGATTAACCTGATCAGGATAGGGTTCCTTCATGACATCCAGGTGGATGGAATTCTGTGAGAGTACCTGTAGTGTCAAAGGTTGGATAAACTCTGTAGCAGCTTGGGTCATTAAGACAGTGACTTGATGACCTTGTTTTTTAAGCGAACTGACTAAATCTGCCGACTTATAAGAGGCGATTGAGCCCGTTACAGCCAAGAGAATGTTTGCCATAGTTTTCCTTTCTACGAATGATAGGCTTGAATTTTTTCAAGTAGGAGTTCTGCAATTCCTTCTTTAGTGTTAACAGTTTGAAGATGATCCTTCTCAACAAAGATTGCGCGGTGCTGGTTTGCTGAAATTTGAGTCAGGTCATTTGCAATGATTAAGTCAGCTTGGTTTTTGATAAGACTTTTTCTGGCAATCTCGATGAGATAATCCTCAGAGACATCAACCAGCAGTTTGAAACCAATCAGATGAATAGCAGGATTCAATTCCTTGACTAGAGAGATGATTTTGGGTGTCTTTTTTAGGAACAAAACCTGAACCTCGTCAGTTGAAGAAATCTTAGCTTGATGATTTTGCTTGTTTAAAAATTCTTCTAGATTGGAGCTATCCTGAACTTCCTCCAGCCCTGTCATATAAACAGGAGTGTAATCAGATACGGCCATTGAGTGAATCAAGACCTGATAATCCTGAATACGTTCTTGCATTTCCAGTAGAAGATCCTTGGTATTGTTAATTTCTCGAATGATTAGGTTGGGATGGACTTCTGGCTTCAGAGCTCGTTTGTTGTTATCAAACAAACTTCATGCCCTGCAGCAAGCAAGATTTCTGTGATGATTTTGCCCAAGCGACCTGTGGAATGATTAGTGATAGAGCGGACGCTATCAATAGCTTCACTGGTACCGCCCGATGTAACTAAAATTTTCATAGCACTATTGTACACAAAAATAAACGGTAAGTAAAATGAAAGCGATAAATTTTTGGTAAAAACGAAGATTTACTATAGTTTCAAACTATAAAGCCATATAAAATTTAAGAAAGAACTCTAAAAACCTTAAAAATAGGGATATTTACGAACGTTTAGAGAGTTTAAGGATGTTAAAAATCTTGTTTTGTGTTATAATGAATTATCATATAAGAGGTTAGAGGAGTTTTGAATGAAAACAGATATTGAAATCGCACAGAGTATTGAGTTGAAGCCAATCGTTGATGTTGTAGAGAAACTTGGTATTTCTTACGATGATTTGGAGTTGTACGGAAAGTACAAGGCTAAGCTCAGCTTTGATAAAATTCGTGCAGTTGAGAGCAATCCAGTTGGAAAATTGATCTTGGTTACCGCGATCAACCCAACGCCAGCAGGTGAAGGAAAATCAACTATTACCATTGGTCTGGCGGATGCCTTGAATAAGATTGGCAAGAAAACCATGATTGCTATCCGCGAACCGTCTCTTGGTCCAGTCATGGGGATTAAGGGTGGTGCAGCTGGTGGTGGTTACGCCCAAGTTCTTCCAATGGAAGACATCAACCTCCACTTTACTGGAGACATGCATGCCATTACAACTGCCAACAATGCGCTTTCTGCCTTGATTGACAACCACTTGCATCAAGGAAATGAGCTGGGAATTGACCAACGTCGTATCCTATGGAAACGTGTAGTGGACTTGAACGACCGAGCACTTCGTCACGTGACCGTCGGACTTGGTGGTCCTCTAAATGGTATTCCACGTGAGGATGGCTTTGATATTACTGTTGCTTCCGAAATCATGGCAATTCTTTGCTTGGCAACAGACATCGAGGACTTGAAACGCCGTTTGGCTAACATTGTTATCGGTTATCGCTATGACCGTACACCAGTTTCTGTGGGTGATTTGCAGGTTGAAGGTGCTTTAGCATTGATCTTGAAAGATGCTATTAAGCCAAACCTGGTTCAGACAATTTACGGAACACCTGCCTTTGTACATGGTGGTCCATTTGCCAATATTGCTCATGGATGTAATTCAGTCTTGGCAACAAGCACAGCCCTTCACTTGGCTGATTACACAGTTACTGAAGCTGGTTTTGGTGCAGACCTTGGTGCCGAGAAATTCCTTGATATCAAGACACCAAACTTGCCAACTTCTCCAGATGCAGTAGTCATTGTCGCAACCCTTCGTGCCCTTAAGATGAATGGTGGCGTGGCTAAAGATGCTCTGACAGAGGAAAATGTTGAGGCAGTTCGTGCCGGTTTTGCCAACTTGAAACGCCACGTTGAAAATATCCGTAAATTTGGAGTACCTGCAGTCGTAGCTATTAACGAATTTGTATCTGATACAGAAGCCGAAATTGCAGCCTTGAAAGAACTTTGTGCCTCAATCGATGTACCAGTTGAATTGGCTAGTGTCTGGGCTGATGGTGCTGAAGGTGGAGTAGCACTTGCCGAAATAGTTGTTAAGACTATCGCTGAAAACCCATCTAACTATAAACGTTTGTATGACAATGACCTTTCTGTCCAAGAAAAGATTGAAAAGATTGTTACTGAAATCTACCGTGGTAGCAAAGTGAACTTTGAAAAGAAAGCTCAAACACAAATCTCTCAAATCGTTCAAAACGGTTGGGACAAATTGCCAATCTGTATGGCTAAGACCCAGTATAGCTTCTCAGACAATCCAAATGCACTTGGAGCACCTGAAAACTTTGAAATTACCATTCGTGAATTGGTACCAAAATTAGGTGCAGGCTTTATCGTTGCATTAACTGGCGATGTCATGACCATGCCAGGCCTACCAAAACGTCCAGCAGCTCTCAACATGGATGTTGAAAGCGATGGAACAGTATTAGGCTTGTTCTAGTATATTGAAATTGACTTTATACTCTTCGAAAATCTCTTCAAACCACGTCAGCTTCACCTTGCCGTACTCAAGTACAGCCTGCGGCTAGCTTCCTAGTTTGCACTTCGATTTTCATTGAGTAAAAAATGAGTTTGGAAATAATATCCAAGCTCATTTTTTATCTAGATATAAGAAGTTGCCTTCTAGACGTAACCAGTCTAGGTAAAGATATTTTCCTTGAATTCTGATATAATAGAAATATTGACTTCAAGAGTAAGGAAGAGAAGATGAACGCATTATTAAATGGAATGAATGACCGTCAGGCTGAGGCGGTGCAAACGACAGAGGGTCCCTTGTTAATCATGGCAGGGGCTGGTTCTGGGAAGACCCGAGTTTTGACCCACCGTATTGCTTATTTGATTGATGAAAAGATGGTCAATCCATGGAATATCTTGGCCATTACCTTTACTAATAAGGCTGCGCGTGAGATGAAAGAGCGTGCTTATAGCCTCAATCCAGCTACTCAGGATTGTCTGATTGCGACCTTCCACTCCATGTGCGTTCGTATTTTGCGTCGCGATGCGGATCATATTGGCTACAATCGTAATTTTACAATTGTTGATCCTGGTGAACAACGAACGCTCATGAAACGCATTCTTAAGCAGTTGAACCTGGATCCTAAAAAATGGAATGAACGAACTATTTTGGGGACCATTTCCAATGCTAAGAATGATTTGATTGATGATGTGGCTTATGCTGCCCAAGCTGGCGATATGTATGCGCAAATCGTGGCCCAGTGTTACACTGCTTACCAAAAAGAATTGCGTCAGTCGGAGTCGGTTGACTTTGATGATTTGATTATGCTGACCTTGCGTCTCTTTGATCAAAATCCGGATGTCTTGACCTACTACCAGCAGAAGTTTCAGTACATCCATGTTGATGAGTACCAAGATACCAACCACGCTCAGTACCAACTAGTCAAACTCTTGGCTTCCCGTTTTAAAAATATCTGTGTGGTTGGGGATGCGGACCAGTCTATCTACGGTTGGCGTGGTGCTGATATGCAGAATATCTTGGACTTCGAAAAGGATTATCCACAAGCCAAGGTTGTTTTGTTAGAGGAGAATTACCGCTCAACTAAAACCATTCTCCAAGCGGCCAACGAGGTCATTAAAAACAATAAAAATCGCCGTCCCAAGAATCTCTGGACTCAAAATGCTGATGGGGAACAAATCGTTTACTATCGTGCCAATGATGAGCTAGATGAGGCTGTATTTGTAGCCAGAACTATCGATGAACTTGGTCGCAACCAAAAATTCCTTCACAAGGATTTTGCAGTTCTCTATCGTACTAACGCCCAGTCTCGTACTATTGAGGAAGCCCTGCTCAAGTCAAACATTCCTTATACCATGGTTGGTGGGACAAAGTTCTACAGCCGTAAGGAAATCCGAGATATTATCGCTTACCTCAACCTCATTGCCAATTTGAGTGACAATATCAGTTTTGAGCGCATTATCAACGAGCCTAAACGTGGAATTGGGCCAGGAACGGTTGAGAAAATCCGTGACTTTGCGAATATGCAAGACATGTCTATGCTAGATGCTTCAGCTAATATCATGTTGTCTGGGATCAAAGGTAAGGCAGCCCAGTCTATCTGGGATTTCGCCAATATGATTCTAGATTTACGAGAGCAGCTAGATCAATTAAATATTACAGAGTTGGTTGAGGCTGTCCTTGAAAAAACAGGTTACGTCGATATTCTAAATGCTCAAGCGACCTTAGAAAGCAAGGCTAGGGTTGAAAATATCGAAGAGTTCCTTTCTGTAACGAAAAACTTTGATGACACCTCTGATGAGCCAGAAGAGGAAACTGGTCTGGATAAGCTGAGTCGTTTCTTAAATGACTTGGCTTTGATTGCGGACACAGATTCAGGTAGTCAGGAGACATCAGAAGTTACCCTAATGACCCTGCATGCTGCCAAAGGTCTCGAGTTTCCAGTTGTCTTTTTGATTGGGATGGAAGAAAATGTCTTTCCACTTAGCCGTGCGGCTGAAAATCAAGATGAACTGGAAGAAGAGCGCCGTCTAGCCTATGTAGGTATCACGCGTGCAGAGAAAATTCTCTATCTGACCAATGCTAACTCACGCCTGCTTTCGGTCGTACCAATTACAATCGTCCAACTCGTTTTATTAACGAAATCAGTTCAGACTTACTTGAGTATCAAGGACTGGCCCGTCCAGCAAATACAAGCTTTAAGGCATCTTATAGCAGTGGTGATCTTGCCTTCGGTCAAGGTATGAGTCTTGCGCAGGCTCTTCAAGACCGTAAACGCAGTGCAGCACCAAAAACTATCCAGTCAAGCGGCCTTCCATTTGGTCAATTTACGGCTGGTGCAAAATCAGCGTCTAGCGAGACAAATTGGTCTATTGGTGACATTGCCCTCCACAAGAAATGGGGAGAGGGAACTGTTCTGGAAGTTTCAGGTAGCGGTGCTACGCAGGAATTGAAAATCAATTTCCCAGAAGTAGGTTTGAAAAAGCTTTTAGCTAGTGTAGCCCCAATTGAGAAAAAAATCTAATTTTCCATCCTTCTCACGAATAATAAAGTGAGGAGGATTTTTATGTACAGTATTTCATTCCAAGAAGATTCATTATTGCCAAGAGAAAGGCTGGCAAAAGAAGGAGTAGAAGCGCTCAGTAATCAAGAGTTGCTAGCTATTTTACTCAGGACAGGAACACGTCAAGCTAGCGTTTTTGAAATTGCCCAGAAAGTCTTGAATAATCTTTCAAGCCTAACAGATTTGAAAAAAATGACCCTGCAGGAATTGCAGAGTCTATCTGGTATCGGCCGTGTTAAGGCCATAGAGTTACAAGCTATGATTGAACTGGGCCATCGTATTCACAAGCATGAGACCCTTGAGATGGAAAGTATTCTCAGCAGTCAAAAGTTGGCCAAGAAGATGCAGCAGGAATTGGGCCATAAAAAACAAGAGCACCTGGTGGCGCTCTATCTCAATACTCAAAATCAAATCATCCATCAACAGACCATTTTTATCGGTTCAGCTACTCGCAGTATCGCTGAACCACGTGAGATTCTTCATTATGCTATCAAGCATATGGCGACTTCACTCATCTTGGTCCACAATCATCCTTCAGGAGCGGTAGCGCCTAGCCGAAATGATGATCATGTCACTAAACTTGTTAAAGAAGCTTGCGACCTGATGGGGATTGTCCTCTTGGATCATTTGATTGTCTCACATTCTAGTTACTTTAGTTACCGTGAAAAGACAGATTTAATTTAAAGTTCATTTACGACATAGTCAAAGAGATTTTTATCTTTGGGACGATTTTCAAAAAGAAACTCTGGGTGCCACTGGACACCGAGAAAGGCAATGTCATCCGTACTCGTAACAGCTTCAATGATACCATCTTTAGGATCATGAGCCACAACTTTTAAGTTGGGGGCTAAATCCTTGATACTCTGGTGGTGGAAGGAGTTGATATGGGAAATTTCTCCATAGATTTCTCGAAGAACTGTATCAGGCTCTGTCACCAAGCGTTGAGTTGTGTATTCGGCGGAACAATCCTGCCAATGGTCTTCGATATCTTGGTACAAAGTTCCACCCATGGCAACGTTAAAGAGTTGAGTTCCACGACAGACAGAAAAAATTGGCTTTTTCTGTTTAATAGCTTCCTTGATGAGGGCCAGTTCAAAGATATCTCTTTGAAGATGGTAGTCATCGCTATCAATGGTTTTGGCTTCATCATAGAATTTTGGATCGACATTTTGCCCACCTGTCAAGATGAGCTTGTCAATCATACTGATATAGTGGCTAGCCATTTCTTGATCACCAATCGGTAGGATGATGGGAATCCCTCCAGCGTCTTTAACGCCTTCAACAAAGCCTTTTGCTACGTAGCTCATCATGATGTCATCATCTGGATGAGTTTTTTCGTTTCCTGTAATCCCAATAACTGGTTTTTTCATAAAATGATTTTCGCTTTCTAATCCTCTTTTCGCATGAAATAGAGGAGGGTTTGGAGTTCACTTGTCAAATCGACATACTGAACGACCACGTCTTTTGGTAAATGTAGATGGACTGGTGAAAAACTGAGAATTCCTTTCACGCCAGCATCCACCAAGAGATTAGCAACCTCTTGTGACTTAACGCTGGGAACGGTCAGGATAGCAGTCTTGACATCAGCATCCTTGATTTTATCCTTGATTTGAGAAATCCCGTAAATGGGAATTCCATCAGGAGTTTGGGTACCGACTTCGGGATGGTCATCTAGGTCAAAGGCCATGATAATCTTCATCTTGTTGCGCTCATGGAAGCGATAGTGGAGAAGGGCATGGCCCATATTTCCAATACCTACCAGCATGACATTGGTGATGGAGTTATCATTGAGCAAATCGGCAAAAAATGTCATCAGTTTTTTGACATCATAGCCAAAACCACGACGACCTAGTTCACCAAAATAGGAAAAATCACGACGTACGGTCGCGGAATCAATACCGATAGCCTCTGCAATTTGCTTAGAGTTGGCACGTTCAATCTTTTCTGCATGAAATCTCTTAAAAATTCGATAGTAGAGAGAGAGTCTTTTTGCTGTAGCTTTTGGAATAGCAGACTGTTTATCTTTCACAAAATCACAACCTTTCTATTCTTCTATTTTATAGAAACATTGTGAAAAAATCAACAAAAACAAGAAAAAACTAAGAAAAATCTTAGTTTTGATGTAAAAAATCTGCATGTGATAGAAAACGGTAGAGGTCTCCGACCAGTCCTTGGTAAACTTCTTGCCCTTTAAAGGTCAAAGAAGTTACATAAAGTGTATCTGGCAGAGTCACACATCCTGACAGAGCCAGCATGAGAGCCTCATAATCCTCATACTTGAGAGTGCGCTCTACATGATAGCTGTCCTTATAGGTCAGTTCAAACATTTTGGCTCTATCTTTCCGATTTTGTAAAGACACCACGTTCTACCAAGCTATCCATGAGGAAATAGAATTTTTCCTGATGAATGTGGTGGTCTTCTGATTTGAAAATATCAACTAGACGTAGCCCAAACTTGTCAGTGATATTGATTTTAGCACCTGTAAGTTCCTTGTTAATGATGATTTTGAGCTGGAATCCCTCACCGCTGTTCGGAACTTTTTCCAAAAGGCGAGTCAATTCATAGTTACCAACCTTTGTTTCAAAAAAAGTGTTGTCCTTAAGGGTGAATTTTTTAACAGAAGGGCTAAGAGTGTAGTCGTAACGACAATTTTTTAACTGAATGGTTTTTTCAAATGCCATATGGCTAACCTCCGATAATTTCTTTTAAGGTTTTTGCGAGGGTATGTAGGTCTTCAACAGTATTTTCTGGCGACAAACTGATACGAACGGATTCCTTCAGACGTTCTGAATTTGCCCCGTACATGGCTTCAAGAACATGGCTGGATTGTACAATGCCCGCAGTGCAGGCTGAGCCAGTAGAGATTGAAATTCCAGCCAAATCTAGACGAAGGAGTAAGAGGTCATTTTTCTGGCCAGGAAATCCAATATTGAGAACATAAGGGAGATGGTGATCGCTTCTATTCAGGTAATATTGAATGCCCTCTAGCTCTGTCAGAAAGGCAGTTTCTAGATTTTGTACATGTTGAAAATGTTCTTCTTGTTTTTCTAGGTCTTCTTTTAGGGCTGCAACCATGCCTATGATGGCAGCTAAATTTTCAGTCCCTGCTCGTTTTTTCTGTTCTTGGTCTCCGCCATGTAGATAGGAATCAAAGTCCATGCTAGAAGCGTAGAGAAAGCCGATTCCCTTAGGACCATGGAACTTGAGGGCCGAAGCAGTGAGAAAATCAATGCCTAATTCTTCGGGATGAATTGGTATTTTACCAATAGTCTGAACTGCATCGACATGATAGGCGGCTGGGTGTTGCTTGAGTATTTGGCCAATTTCAGCAATTGGCAGTAGGTTTCCTGTCTCGTTATTGGCAAACATGGTAGAAACCAAAATCGTATCATCACGTAAAGCATTTAGAATTTGTTGGACTGTGATTTCTTGATTTTCTGGTTGGATAATGGTTGCTTCAAACCCAAAGTGTTGAACTAAGTAATCAATCGTTTCAAGGACGGCATGGTGCTCAATGGCAGTTGTGATGATATGTTTTCCTTGTTTTTGATGACGAAGGCAGTAGCCAATGATGGCAGTATTGTTGCCTTCAGTCCCACCAGAAGTGAAAAAGATATGTTGAGGTTTTGTTCCCAGTAACTGGGCTAGTTCCTGACGGGCTTCGCGTAAGAGCTTGCCAGCTTGACGGCCATGCCCATGAATACTAGAAGGATTTCCATGAGTTTCTTGCATAACCTTGGTCATAGCTGAAATAGCAACTGCTGACATAGGAGTCGTCGCAGCATTGTCCAAATAAATCAAAGAATCACCTTATTTCTTTTTATTGTAGGCAAAGAGTGGGCTGACTGGTTTTCTTTCGTGAATACGGACGATGGCATCACCAATTAACTCACTAGCAGTGATGTAGCATACGTTTTTAGGAGTTTTTCTTTTGTTGCTACTGAATCAGTCACAAGAATTTCTTTAATCTTAGTATTGTCAAGAAGTTCAGCAGCTCCTTCGACGAAGAGGCCGTGGCTAGAAACAGCATAAATTTCTGTAGCTCCTTCACGTTCAACGATTTTGGCAGCTTCAGAGAAGGTACGTCCTGTATTAAGAATATCATCAATCAAGATAGCTTTCTTACCTTCAACATCACCGATAATATAACCTTCGTTACGAGTTGCATCGTCTTGAGGGTAGTCGATAATGGCGATAGGAGCATCAAGATATTCAGCCAAGCTACGGGCACGTTTCACACCTGAATTTTTAGGGCTGACGACAACAACATCTGAGCCAAGTAGACCCTTATCGCAGTAATGTTTTGCAAATAGGGGAACTGTGAAAAGGTTATCGACAGGAATATCAAAGAATCCTTGAACCTGAACGGCATGTAAATCAAGTGTAAGGATACGATCAACACCAGCTTTAACCAGCATATTAGCAACTAGTTTAGCTGTAAGTGGCTCACGTGGTGAAGCAATGCGGTCTTGACGTGCATAGCCAAAATATGGAAGGACAACGTTGATGCTGTGGGCACTTGCACGTACACAAGCGTCGACCATGATCAATAACTCCATTAGGTGGTTGTTAACTGGGAAACTTGTTGATTGGATGATGTAAACATCATAACCACGGACACTTTCTTCGATATTTACTTGAATTTCTCCGTCTGAAAATTGACGTGATGATAGTTTTCCAAGTGGGACACCAACAGCTTGAGCAATTTTCTGTGCAATTTCTTGGTTGGAGTTGAGTGCGAAAAGTTTCATATTTTTTCTATCTGACATTATAGACCGTCCTCTGTAAACTTTATAAATCCTAGTTATATCTGTCTTGCCTATATGAACTGGGATTTTTGTATTTTATCTTTTCTATTTTACCAAAAAATAGAGATTATTTCAGCTATTTTTCATGCTTTTGACAAATCGAACCAATTTTGAAGGAGCTTTTTGATAAGCAATCTGATTTTCCTCTAAAAATTGCTGGAAATCTTGTTTCCCTTGCTCGTGATTCTCAACTTCAAGCTCTAATTCGTAATCTGTAGTATCAAAGTACTGACTTTCATCTAGCGCCATGAGACCAATAGCTGTTTGCATTTCATAGCGAAGCGTTTTTAGACAACCAAGAATCTGCCATTCACTTGTTTTAATACCATGTTTCGCCAATTTATCTAATACTAGCCCTTGAGGTAGTTCTTTCTTGCTCAGATAGTTTTCAGCATCTTTTAGTTGCAATTTGGTTGTATTCCATGTTTCCAACACTTTGCGGGACTTTGAGTGTCAATTCTGCCCAGTCTTCAAAGGTTCGAATGCGCATAGCAACTTTCTTTTCTCGCAGTTCAAAATCAGGCGTGTCGATGTAGTAATTTTTTTGAAGAACAGGAGTGACACCTGTGAATTGGTCTTTTAGACGATTATATTCATCTTTTTTCAAGAGTGTTTTCAATTCAATTTCTAAATGTTTCATTTTTCTTACCTTTTCTTTATCGTTGAAAGCGGATTTATGGTATAATAAGCATTGTATTTATTGTATATGAATCTGGAGAAAAAATCAAAGATATTTTTGAAGGATAATATGAGAACAAGGGAGAATATATGACCTTAGAATGGGAAGAATTTCTAGATCCTTACATTCAAGCTGTTGGTGAGTTAAAAATTAAACTTCGTGGTATTCGGAAGCAATATCGTAAGCAAAATAAGCATTCTCCTATTGAGTTTGTGACTGGTCGAGTCAAGCCGATTGAGAGCATAAAGGAAAAAATGGCTCGGCGTGGCATTACTTATGCGACCTTAGAGCACGATTTGCAAGATATTGCTGGTTTGCGTGTGATGGTTCAGTTTGTAGATGACGTTAAGGAAGTAGTGGAGATTTTGCGCAAACGTCAGGATATGAGGATCATACAGGAGCGAGATTACATTACTCATCGAAAAGCATCAGGCTACCGTTCCTATCACGTGGTAGTAGAATATACGGTTGATACCATCAATGGAGCCAAGACCATTTGGCGGAAATTCAGATTCGTACTTTGGCCATGAATTTCTGGGCAACGATAGAACATTCTCTCAACTACAAGTACCAAGGGGATTTCCCAGAGGAAATTAAAAAGAGACTGGAAATTACTGCCAAAATTGCCCATCAGTTGGATGAAGAAATGGGTAAAATTCGAGATGATATTCAGGAAGCTCAGGCTCTTTTTGATCCTTTGAGTAGAAAATTAAATGACGGTGTAGGAAACAGTGACGATACAGATGAAGAATACAGGTAAACGAATTGACCTGATAGCAAATAGAAAACCGCAGAGTCAAAGGGTTTTGTATGAATTGCGAGATCGTTTGAAGAGAAACCAGTTTATACTCAATGATACCAATCCGGACATTGTCATCTCCATTGGTGGAGATGGTATGCTCTTGTCGGCCTTTCATAAGTATGAAAATCAACTTGATAAGGTCCGCTTTATCGGTGTTCATACTGGACATTTGGGCTTCTATACGGACTACCGTGATTTTGAGTTGGACAAGCTAGTGACTAATTTGCAGCTAGATACCGGAGCAAGAGTCTCTTACCCTGTTCTGAATGTGAAGGTCTTTCTTGAAAATGGTGAAGTGAAGATTTTTAGAGCACTAAATGAAGCCAGTATCCGCAGGTCTGATCGAACCATGGTGGCGGATGTTGTGATTAACGGTGTCCACTTTGAACGTTTTCGTGGAGATGGGCTAACAGTTTCGACACCGACTGGTAGTACAGCCTATAACAAATCACTTGGCGGAGCTGTTTTACACCCTACCATTGAAGCTCTTCAGTTGACGGAAATTGCCAGCCTTAACAATCGTGTCTATCGAACCCTGGGTTCGTCCATTATTGTTCCAAAGAAGGATAAGATTGAACTTATTCCAACAAGAAACGATTACCATACTATTTCGGTTGACAATAGCGTCTATTCCTTCCGCAATATTGAACGAATAGAGTATCAAATCGACCATCATAAGATTCACTTTGTAGCATCACCGAGCCACACCAGTTTCTGGAATCGTGTTAAGGACGCTTTTATCGGCGAGGTGGACGAATGAGGTTTGAATTTATCGCAGATGAGCATGTCAAGGTTAAGACCTTCTTAAAAAAGCACGAGGTTTCTAAGGGGCTACTGGCTAAGGTTAAGTTTCGAGGCGGAGCTATTTTGGTAAATGATCAACCACAAAATGCAACCTATCTATTGGATATTGGAGACCGAGTTATCATAGATATTCCCGCTGAGGAAGGCTTTGAAACTCTCGAAGCAATCGAGAGACCATTAGACATTCTCTATGAGGATGACCATTTTCTAGTCTTGAATAAACCCTATGGAGTGGCTTCTATTCCTAGTGTGAATCACTCCAATACCATCGCTAATTTTATCAAGGGTTACTACGTCAAGCAAGACTATGAAAATCAGCAGGTTCACATTGTGACTAGGCTCGATAGGGACACTTCTGGCTTGATGCTCTTTGCCAAGCACGGCTATGCCCATGCACGATTGGACAAGCAGTTGCAGAAGAAGTCCATTGAAAAACGCTACTTTGCCCTCGTTAAAGGAGATGGATATTTGGAGTCAGAGGGGGAAATTATTGCTCCGATTGCGCGTGATGAAGACTCCATTATTACCAGACGTGTAGCTAAAGGTGGAAAGTATGCTCATACTTCTTACAAGATTGTAGCTTCTTATGGAAATATTCACTTGGTCGATATTCGCCTGCATACTGGACGAACCCACCAAATCCGAGTCCATTTTTCTCATATCGGTTTTCCTTTGTTGGGAGATGACTTGTACGGTGGTAGTCTGGACGACGGCATTCAACGTCAGGCCCTGCATTGCCATTACCTATCCTTTTATCATCCATTTTTAGAGCAAGACTTGCAGTTAGAAAGTCCCTTGCCGGATGATTTTAGCAACCTTATTACCCAGTTATCAACTAATACTCTATAAAAACTGATTCAGAGTATAATTATTATCTTAAAGGAGAAAACTCATGGAAGTTTTTGAAAGTCTTAAAGCCAACTTGGTTGGTAAAAATGCTCGTATCGTTCTCCCTGAAGGGGAAGAACCTCGTATTCTTCAAGCGACTAAACGTCTGGTAAAAGAAACAGAAGTGATTCCTGTTTTGCTAGGAAATCCTGAAAAAATTAAAATTTATCTTGAAATCGAAGGTATCGAAGATGGTTATGAAGTCATTGATCCTCAACACTACGATAAATTTGAAGAAATGGTTGTTGCTTTGGTGGAGCGTCGCAAGGGCAAAATGTCTGAAGAAGATGCACGCAAGGTTTTAGTTGAAGATGTCAACTACTTTGGTGTTATGTTAGTTTACTTGGGTTTGGTTGATGGAATGGTATCAGGTGCGATTCACTCAACAGCTTCAACAGTACGTCCAGCTCTGCAAATCATTAAAACACGTCCAAATGTATCTCGGACTTCAGGAGCCTTTCTTATGGTTCGTGGATCCGAACGTTATCTATTTGGAGACTGTGCCATTAACATCAATCCAGATGCAGAAGCCTTGGCTGAAATTGCCATCAACTCAGCAATCACAGCTAAGATGTTTGGAATCGAGCCTAAAATTGCTATGCTAAGCTATTCTACTAAAGGTTCAGGATTTGGAGAAAGCGTTGATAAGGTTGTTGAAGCAACTAAAATTGCTCACGACTTGCGCCCTGATCTTGAAATCGATGGTGAGTTGCAATTTGATGCGGCCTTTGTTCCAGAAACTGCAGCTCTGAAAGCTCCTGGAAGTACGGTAGCTGGTCAAGCAAATGTCTTCATCTTCCCAGGTATCGAGGCAGGAAATATCGGCTACAAGATGGCTGAACGTCTTGGTGGTTTTGCGGCTGTTGGTCCTGTTTGCAAGGTTTGAACAAGCCAGTTAACGACCTTTCTCGTGGATGTAATGCTGATGATGTTTACAAGTTGACCCTTATCACAGCAGCTCAAGCGGTTCATCAATAAGATTTAGTCCTCTTTCCTTTGGGAAGAGGCTTTTTATACTCAATGAAAATCAAAGAGCAAACTAGGAAACTAGCCGCAGGTTGCTCAAAGCACTGCTTTGAGGTTGCAGATAAGACTGACGAAGTCAGGAACTATACCTACGGCAAGGCGAAGCTGACGTGGTTTGAAGAGATTTTCAAAGAGTATTAATACTAGGAAAAGGACAGTTAGAATCTTCTGTGTTATACTAGAGATATGTTAGATTTGAAAGAATACGGTATCGTCATGTGGTCGGATGAGAAGATTGTTTCTTTCCGTGAGAAACTTCTCACTTGGTATGATGAAAACAAAAGAGATTTACCCTGGCGTAGAAGTAAAAATCCGTATCATATCTGGGTCTCTGAAATTATGCTCCAGCAGACCAGGGTGGATACGGTTATTCCTTACTATGAACGATTCTTGGACTGGTTTCCAACAGTGGAAAGTTTGGCAACTGCGCCTGAGGAGCGTTTACTGAAGGCTTGGGAAGGTTTGGGTTATTATTCTCGAGTTCGTAATATGCAGGCTGCAGCCCAGCAGATTATGGCTGATTTTGGTGGTCAATTTCCAAATACCTATGAAGGAATTTCCAGCTTGAAAGGGATTGGTCCTTATACAGCAGGAGCCATTTCCAGTATTGCTTTTAACTTGCCTGAGCCAGCTGTAGATGGTAATGTCATGCGTGTTTTGGCGCGTCTATTTGAAGTCAACCACGATATTGGGATTCCAAGTAATCGTAAAATTTTTCAGGCAATGATGGAAATCCTGATTGACCCAGAACGGCCAGGTGACTTTAACCAAGCCTTGATGGACTTGGGTTCGGATATTGAGTCTCCTGTAAATCCCAGACCAGAAGAAAGCCCAGTTAAGGACTTTAGTGCGGCATATCAGAATGGCACCATGGACCGTTATCCAATCAAGGCTCCCAAGAAAAAGCCTGTCCCTATTTATCTTAAAGCCTTGGTGGTCAAAAATACACAGGGACAATTTTTACTTGAAAAAAATGAAAGTGAAAAGCTATTGGCAGGTTTTTGGCATTTCCCACTGGTAGAAGTAGATGACTTTTCGCAAGAGGAGCAGTTTGACCTCTTCCATCAGGTTGCAGAAGAAAGTGTGAATTTTGGACCCAGTCCAGAAGAGAGTTTCCAGCAGGACTATGACCTAGATGTTGATTGGCTTGATGTTTATTTTGACACTGTCAAGCATGTCTTTAGCCATCGTAAGTGGCATGTTCAAATTGTAGCAGGTCAGGTGACTGACTTTCATAACTTTTCCGATAGGGAAGTTCGCTGGCTTTCACCAGAAGAGTTTAAGAATTACCCACTTGCCAAACCCCAACAAAAAATCTGGCAGGCTTATGCACAAGCCAACTTAGACAGTAGTAAAGACTAGCTATTGTGTCTTCTTGTTTTTTTTTGATATAATAGTAGAGAAAAAGGTGAACAAATGAAAAAAATATTAATTGTAGATGATGAAAAACCAATCTCGGATATTATCAAGTTTAATATGACCAAGGAAGGTTACGAGGTTGTAACTGCTTTTAATGGTCGTGAAGCGTTAGAGCAATATGAAGCAGAGCAACCAGATATTATTATTCTGGATTTGATGCTTCCAGAAATTGATGGTTTAGAAGTTGCTAAGACCATTCGCAAGACCAGTAGTGTGCCTATTATCATGCTTTCAGCTAAAGATAGCGAATTTGATAAGGTTATCGGTTTAGAGCTTGGAGCGGATGACTATGTGACAAAACCCTTCTCAAATCGTGAGTTGCAGGCACGTGTTAAAGCTCTTCTTCGTCGTACGGACTTGGTTTCAGTAGATAATCAAGAATCAGATGAAAAGAAAACCCAACCTTTGCAAATTGGGGACTTGGAGATTGTGCCAGATGCCTATGTAGCTAAAAAATACGGTGAAGAACTAGACTTAACCCACCGTGAATTTGAGCTCTTGTACCACTTGGCTTCTCATATCGGTCAAGTGATTACGCGTGAACACTTGCTTGAAACGGTCTGGGGTTATGATTATTTCGGAGATGTTCGAACAGTTGACGTAACCATCAGACGTTTGCGTGAGAAGATTGAAGATACACCTAGTCGTCCAGAGTATATCCTAACACGTCGCGGTGTTGGTTATTATATGAGAAATAATGATTAAACTAATTAAAGACACAGTTTTAACCAGTGATTTTATCTTTATCCTCATTCTACTTGGCTTTATTTTAGTGGTGACCTTGCTCTTACTAGAAAATCGTCGGGATAATATTCGGTTGAAGCAAATTAATCAAAAAGTTAAAGACCTGATTGCAGGAGATTATTCTCAGGTATTGGATATGCAGGGAAGTTCTGAAATCACTAATATTACCAATAATCTCAATGATTTATCAGAAGTAATCCGCTTGACTCAAGAGAATCTGGAACAAGAGAGTAAACGATTACACAGTATCCTCTCTTACATGACAGACGGAGTCCTTGCGACCAATCGTCGTGGTAAGATTACTATGATTAATGACATGGCTAAGAAACAGCTAGGCGTTCAGAAGGAAGAGGTTCTCAACAAAAGTATTCTAGAATTGCTTAAGATTGAAGATGAGTATGAACTTCGTGATTTGATTACCCAAGTTCCTGAACTCATGATTGATTCTCAGGATGCCAATGGTGAATATCTGAGCCTTCGTGTACGTTTTGCCTTGGTTCGTCGAGAGTCTGGTTTTATCTCAGGTTTGGTTGCAGTTTTGCATGATACAACGGAGCAGGAGAAGGAGGAGCGCGAACGGAGACTCTTTGTTTCCAACGTTAGTCATGAGCTACGAACGCCTCTGACTAGCGTAAAATCCTATCTTGAAGCCTTGGATGAGGGGGCCTTGTCAGAACCTGTCGCACCAGACTTTATCAAGGTATCTCTAGACGAAACCAACCGTATGATGCGAATGGTGACAGATCTTCTCCATCTTTCACGTATTGACAATGCAACCACTCACCTAGACGTGGAACTGATTAACTTCACTGCCTTTATTACCTTTATCCTTAACCGTTTTGATAAGATGAGGGGACCAGATGAAGAGAAGAAATATGAATTGGTGAGAGATTATCCGATTACCTCTGTCTGGATTGAAATTGATACAGACAAAATGACACAGGTGATTGATAATATTCTCAACAATGCCATTAAATATTCTCCAGATGGTGGAAAAATCACAGTGACCATGAAGACGACTGATGATCAGATGATTTTATCCATCTCAGACCAAGGATTGGGTATTCCTAAGCAGGATTTGCCTCGTATCTTTGACCGTTTCTACCGTGTGGATCGTGCTAGAAGCCGTGCTCAAGGTGGAACAGGGCTGGGACTGTCTATCGCTAAAGAAATTATCAAACAGCATAAGGGCTTTATTTGGGCCAAAAGTATATATGGTAAGGGATCAACCTTTACTATTGTGCTCCCTTATGATAAGGATGCAGTGAAAGAAGAAGTATGGGAGGACGAAATAGAAGACCAGAATGAGTGAAACAGGCTTTAAATACAGTATTTTAGCGTCGGGTTCCAGTGGAAATTCCTTTTATCTGGAAACCCCAAAAAGAAACTATTAGTGGATGCAGGCTTATCTGGTAAGAAAATCACCAGCCTACTTGCTGAAATTAATCGCAAGCCAGAAGATCTGGATGCCATCTTGATTACGCATGAGCATTCTGACCATATCCATGGAGTCGGTGTGTTGGCTCGCAAGTATGGTATGGATATTTATGCCAATGAAAAGACCTGGCAGGCTATGGAAAATAGCAAGTATCTTGGCAAGGTGGATTCATCTCAGAAGCACATTTTTGAGATGGGTAAAACCAAAACCTTTGGAGATATCGACATCGAGAGTTTTGGTGTTAGCCATGATGCGGTCGCACCGCAATTCTATCGCTTTATGAAGGATGATAAGAGTTTTGTCATGCTGACTGATACAGGTTATGTTAGTGATCGAATGGCAGGAATTGTCGAAAATGCAGATGGCTATCTTATCGAGTCCAACCATGATGTAGAGATTTTGCGAGCAGGTTCTTACGCTTGGCGACTCAAACAACGAATCCTATCGGATCTCGGTCACCTTTCTAACGAGGACGGTGCTGAAGCAATGATTCGGACGCTAGGAAATCGTACTAAGAAAATCTACCTTGGTCACTTGTCTAAGGAAAACAATATCAAGGAGCTGGCTCACATGACTATGGTCAATCAGCTAGCTCAAGCTGATCTGGGAGTCGGAGTAGACTTTAAGGTTTATGATACCTCACCAGATACCGCAACACCATTGACAGAGATATAAAAAAGAAGGCGAGTGCCTTCTTTTTTATATATTTTACAATCCTGCGAAATCTTTGATTTCTTGTGCTGACATTGAAGAGTCGCAACGGACATTGATTTGTCCATCTGCAACGTGAACGAAGCCTGGTACAGTTGGGATTCCGTAGCGTGAGCGGAATGCTTGCAACTCATTGAGTTGGCTTGGTTCTTCACTGTTGATGAAGTAGATGTGAGCTTTAGTTTCAGCTACGACACCTGCCAAGGTAGCAGCAATTTACGGCAGTAAGGGCAAGTTTTGCGACCGATAAAGAAGGTTGCAGTTTCTTTCTTATCAAGAGCTTCTTGCGCACGAGAAACTGTAGTGACTTCAAGGTCTTTGATATTATCTAAAAATTGTTCCATGAGATTACCTCGCTTTCATTGATAAGTCTAGTATGCCATAAAGTTTCTAAAATTGCTTAGATTTGATACGAAAAAAAGATGAGATTGGTTTGTCTCATCTTTTATAGGATTTTATTTTACAAAAGCATTGATTTCTGCTTCGATATTAGCAATCTTAGCTTGTGATTCTTCGTTAGTTTCACCTACAACTGCAATGTAGAACTTGATTTTTGGTTCTGTACCTGAAGGGCGAACGGCAATCCATGAACCGTCAGCAAGTGTGTATTTCAACACATCACTTGGAGGAGTTGTTAAGTTTGTAACAGTGCCGTCAGCAGCAGTAGCTGTTTGAGCTTTGAAGTCTTCTACGACAGTGATAGCTGTTGCATTCCATTCTTTTGGAGCATTGTTACGGAATTTAGCCATAATCGCTTTGATTTGTTCAGCACCATCGACACCTGAAAGGGTAACAGAGATAGTTTTTCTGCGTAGTAGCCGTACTCTTTGTAGATTTCTTCGATACCGTCAGCAAGGGTTAAACCACGTGAACGATAGTAAGCAGCAAGTTCAGCAACGACTAGAACAGCTTGGATAGCGTCTTTATCACGTACGAATGGTTTAATCAAGTAACCGAAGCTTTCTTCAAATCCCATCATGTAAGTGTGATTGTGTTTTTCTTCAAATTCTTGGATTTTTTCAGCGATAAATTTGAAACCTGTCAAAACGTTGAACATTGTTGCGCCGTAGCTTTCAGCAATCTTCGTTACCAAGTCAGTTGATACGATAGATTTACATAGGGCTGCATTTTCAGGAAGAGTTCCAGCGTTTTTGTGGGCTTCCAAGATGTATTTAGCCATGATGGCACCGATTTGGTTACCTGAAAGGTTGAGGTAGCTACCATCTTTTTGAAGAACTTCAACACCAACACGGTCAGCATCAGGGTCAGTTGCCACAAGAACATCTGCACCAACTTGACGACCAAGTTCTTCAGCAAGGGCAAGGCTGCTTGGCTTTCTGGGTTTGGAGATTTTACAGTTGAGAAGTCTGGGTCAGCAGTTGCTTGCGCTTCAACGACTTGAACTGAGTCAAATCCTGCTTGGGCAAGAGCACGACGAGCCAACATTTCACCAGTACCATGAAGTGGTGTGTAGACAATTTTCATGTCTTTACCAAATTCTTCAATCAAGGCTGGGTTGATGTTTACGTCCTTAACTTCTTTGAGGTATTCTACATCGACAGCTTCGCCGATAACTTCAATTAAGCCAGAAGCTTTTTCAACTTCCACATCAGCAACTTCAACTGCAAATGGATTTTCGATTGCACGGATATATGTAGTCAAAGCGTCTGCGTCGTGTGGAGGCATTTGTCCACCGTCTTCGCCGTAAACCTTGTATCCGTTAAATGGTGCAGGGTTGTGGCTGGCTGTGACCATGATACCTGCGAAACAGTTGAGGTGACGAACTGCAAATGATAGTTCTGGAGTTGGACGAAGGCTTTCAAATACATAAGATTTGATACCATGTTTAGCAAGAACTGCCGCAGATTCAAAGGCAAACTCAGGTGAGAAGTGACGGCTATCGTAGGCGATTGCGACACCACGTTCTTTTTCATTTCCACCTTTTGACTCAATCAAACGAGCCAAGCCTTCAGTAGCTTGGCGAACAACGTAGATGTTGATGCGGTTTGTACCAGCACCAATCAAGCCACGCATACCTGCAGTACCAAATTCAAGATTTGTATAGAAGGCATCTTCCTTCGTTTTTTCATCCATATTTTCCAAATCTTGACGAAGGTAGTCAGGAAGCTCCGCAAAATCAACCCATTTCTGGTAATTTTCTTGGTAAGACATTGAAATTCTCCTTTTTGTAAATTGTTTTAACCGTTCACATTATAGCACTTTTTAGCGTTTTAGTAAAACGTTAGCATGAGAGTCACTACTTTAATAAATCATTTTCCTCACGATATCTATCAGATTTAGTTTTCTGGTTTTCTATTGTATAAGCATAGGAAATAGATTTTAAAAAAACATTTAGTGATTAGTTAGGCATTTATAATTTGTTCCACCAATTTTAGAAAGAATTCTATAATTTTTAGATTTTTTTAAACATTCGGTTTTCTGTTTTGAATATTATTATACCTATGGTATAATATCAGTAATAATAAAAGGAGACATTCTATTATGAAAAAAATTCTTAAGCATTCTGCTTTATTGTTATCAGCTTTAGCACTTGTTGCTTGTGGAACTTCGAAAAAAGCCAGCGACAACGGTACTGCATCAAATTCTAACTTTGAAATATCTGTTAAAGATGGAATGTTTGTATTGCCTAAGGATGAAAATTCATCTTCAAACTATCTTGCACTTCAAGTAGAAATCAAAAACAATCGTGACAAACAGTTCAGTTTTACTAGCCGCGATATCACTCTTTACAATGAAAAAGATGAAAAAGTAGAACCAATTCAAATGTATGATAGTGACAGTAAAACTAAATTCATGGATTATGGGGATAGTATTTCTAAAGGAAAAAGTGTAGCTGGCTATGTTGTCTATGAAGTTGATAAAAATGCTAAATATGAGCTTCATTTTGCACCTAGCTTCTATGAAGATATCAAAGAAAAATCTAATAAGAATAATGACGTAGCTATCAAAGTTGATCCAAGTAAGTACGAAGATCATATTGATGAAGCTAAAGAAGTAATGAAAAAGTATGTTGATGCGGTCTACCTTGATGGGGAAAGCTCAGGTGGTGGGAAAAAACTAAGCACTACTGACAATAAGGCTAAAGTTGTTCCCCTTGCAGATGATAAAAAATCATCTGATGGTGGAGCTGAATTCACTAATGATGTTAAGGCTGATAGGGAAGAATTCATTAAGAAATTTACAGAATCATTCGGAAAAAGTTTTTATAACTACAAACCTTCAGATTCAGAACTCCGCACCTTTGCTGAAGGATATATCAAAGCTAATGCTAAACGAGCAAAGGTAGAATACAAAGTAAAAACTTATTTGCCTGACTATGCAGTTATCTATGTAAGACCAGAAACAATTGACTTGGATAACTTAAATGTTTATGAACTAAGCCGTAAATTCTACGAAGAAAATAAAGGAAAATATGGTAACTATTCAGAAGCTATGAAAGCTGGTGAGAAGTATATTCTAGAAAATGCTCCAAGCCAATTTGAGTCTACTCCTCTAGATACTAGTGATAGTATGAGAAAAGAGGGGTATGAAATTAAAATGAGTAAAAAAGATGGGAAATGGACCATTGACACTTCTTCTAAGAACTATGATTTAAACGATATGGCTCGCACATTCCGTGGAGGGGTTGGTTATTAATATTAAAAGTTCGAGTTTTAAACTTGAACTTTTTTATTGCATTTGTATAAAATAGAAAAAGATAGTAAAATAGGTTTATGATTATTTTACAAGCTAATAAAATTGAACGTTCTTTTGCAGGAGAGGTTCTTTTTGATAATATCAACCTGCAGGTTGATGAACGAGACAGGATTGCCCTTGTTGGGAAAAATGGAGCAGGTAAGTCTACTCTTTTGAAGATTTTGGTTGGAGAAGAGGAGCCAACTAGTGGAGAAATCAATAAGAAAAAAGATATTTCTCTGTCTTACCTAGCCCAAGATAGCCGTTTTGAGTCTGAAAATACCATCTACGATGAGATGCTTCATGTCTTTGATGACTTGCGTCGTACGGAGAAACAACTTCGTCAGATGGAGCTAGAGATGGGTGAAAAGTCTGGTGAGGATTTGGATAAACTGATGTCAGATTATGACCGCTTATCTGAGAATTTTCGCCAAGCAGGTGGTTTCACTTATGAAGCTGATATTCGAGCGATTTTAAATGGATTCAAGTTTGATGAGTCTATGTGGCAGATGAAAATTGCTGAGCTTTCGGGTGGTCAAAATACTCGTTTGGCTCTTGCCAAAATGCTTCTTGAAAAGCCAAATCTCTTGGTATTGGACGAGCCAACCAACCACTTAGATATTGAAACCATCGCCTGGCTAGAGAATTACTTGGTAAATTATAGCGGTGCCCTTATTATTGTCAGCCACGACCGTTATTTCTTGGATAAGGTTGCGACAATTACGCTAGATTTGACCAAGCATTCTTTGGATCGTTATGTGGGTAATTACTCTCGCTTTGTCGAGCTGAAGGAGCAAAAGCTAGCTACTGAAGCAAAAAACTATGAAAAGCAACAAAAGGAAATTGCCGCTCTGGAAGATTTTGTCAACCGCAATCTAGTCCGAGCTTCAACGACTAAACGTGCCCAATCTCGCCGAAAACAACTGGAAAAAATGGAACGTTTGGACAAGCCTGAAGCTGGCAAGAAAGCAGCCAATATGACCTTCCAGTCGGAAAAAAGCTCTGGTAATGTTGTCTTGACTGTTGAAAATGCGGCTATTGGCTATGACGGGGAAGTACTGTCAGAGCCTATCAACCTAGACCTTCGTAAAATGAATGCTGTTGCTATTGTTGGACCAAACGGCATTGGAAAGTCAACCTTTATCAAATCTATTGTGGAGCAGATTCCTTTTATCAAGGGTGAAAAGCGCTTTGGTGCCAATGTTGAGGTCGGTTACTATGACCAAACCCAAAGCAAGCTGACACCAAGTAATACTGTGTTAGATGAACTCTGGAATGATTTTAAACTGACACCAGAAGTTGAAATCCGTAACCGTCTAGGTGCCTTCCTTTTCTCAGGAGATGATGTTAAAAAATCAGTCGGCATGCTGTCTGGTGGCGAAAAAGCTCGTTTGCTTTTAGCTAAATTGTCTATGGAAAACAACAACTTCTTGATTCTGGATGAGCCAACCAACCATCTGGATATTGATAGCAAGGAAGTGTTGGAAAATGCCTTGATTGACTTCGATGGAACTCTTCTCTTCGTCAGTCACGATCGTTACTTTATCAATCGTGTAGCAACTCATGTTCTAGAATTGTCTGAGAATGGTTCAACTCTCTACCTGGGAGATTACGATTACTATGTTGAGAAGAAAGCAGAAGTAGAAATGAGTCAGGCTGAGGAAGCTTCAACTAGCAATCAAGCAAATGAAGCAAGTCCAGTCAATGACTACCAGGCCCAGAAAGAAAGTCAAAAAGAAGTTCGCAAACTCATGCGACAAATTGAAAATCTAGAAGCTGAAATCGAAGAGCTAGAAAGTCAAAGTCAAGTCATTTCTGGACAAATGTTGGAAACCAACGATGCCGAAAAACTGATGGAATTGCAGGCTGAGCTGGACAAAATCAGCCATCGTCAGGAAGAAGCTATGCTTGAATGGGAAGAATTATCAGAGCAGGTGTAAAGATGGAACATCTTGGAAAAGTATTTCGTGAATTTCGGACAAGTGGAAATTATTCTTTAAAGGAGGCTGCAGGCGAGTCCTGTTCAACCTCTCAGTTATCTCGCTTTGAGCTTGGGGAGTCTGACCTAGCAGTTTCACGTTTCTTTGAGCTTTTGGATAACATTCATGTCACAATCGAAAATTTCATGGATAAGGCAAGAAATTTTCATAATCATGAACATGTTGCCATGATGGGACAAATTGTGCCTCTTTACTATTCAAATGATATTGCAGGTTTTCAAAAGCTTCAAAGAGAACAACTTGAAAAGGCTAAGAGTTCGACGACACCCCTTTATTTTGAGCTGAACTGGATTTTGCTACAAGGTCTGATTTGTCAAAGAGATACGACTTATGATATGAAGCAGGATGATTTGGATAAGGTAGCAGATTATCTCTTCAAAACAGAAGAATGGACCATGTATGAGTTGATTCTTTTCGGGAACCTCTATAGTTTCTACGATGTGGACTATGTCACTCGGATTGGTAGAGAAGTTATGGAGAGGGAGGAATTTTACCTAGAGATTGGTCGTCATAAGAGATTAGTGTTGATTTTGGCCCTCAATTGTTATCAACATTGTTTAGAGCATCTTTCTTTTGATAATGCTAGTTATTTCGAGGCTTATACAGAGAAGATTATTGGTAAAGGTATTAAGCTTTATGAGCGTAATATTTTTCATTATCTAAAAGGCTTTGATTTGTACCAAAAAGGACAGTGTAAAGAAGGTTGTAAACAGATGCAAGAGGCCATGCATATTTTTGACGTGCTAGGTCTTCCAGAGCAAGTAGCCTACTATCAGGAACACTACGAAAAATTTGTCAAAGATTAATTTTCCCAAATAAGGGAAAAAATAAAAAGCTCCTTTCAGTTTTGATACAATAGTTTCAAAATTTGAGAGGAGTTTTTATGAATCGATACGCAGTACAGTTGATTAGTCGAGGAGCTATAAACAAGATAGGAAATATGCTCTATGATTATGGAAACAGTGTTTGGTTGGCATCAATGGGAACGATAGGACAGACAGTTCTAGGGATTTATCAGATTTCTGAGCTCGTCACATCCATTCTCGTAAATCCTTTTGGCGGAGTCGTTTCAGACCGTTTTTCTCGTCGTAGGATTTTAATGGCGACGGATCTTGTTTGCGGGATTCTTTGTCTGGCTATTTCTTTCATAAGGAATGACAGCTGGATGATTGGAGCTTTGATTGTTGCTAACATTGTGCAGGCGATTGCCTTTGCCTTTTCTCGTACAGCCAATAAAGCTATCATAACTGAAGTGGTGGAGAAAGATGAGATTGTGATCTATAATTCTCGCTTAGAGCTGATTTTGCAGGTTGTAGGTGTTAGCTCTCCTGTTCTTTCCTTCCTTGTTTTACAGTTTGCAAGTCTCCATATGACGCTACTGCTAGACTCGCTGACTTTTTTCATAGCATTTGTTCTAGTGGCTTTCCTTCCAAAAGAGGAAGCAAAAGTTAAAGAGAAAAAGGCTTTTACTGGGAGAGATATTTTTGTAGATATCAAGGATGGGTTACACTATATCTGGCATCAGCAAGAAATTTTCTTCCTTTTGCTGGTAGCTTCCAGCGTTAATTTCTTTTTTGCAGCTTTTGAATTTTTACTTCCCTTTTCAAATCAGCTTTACGGGTCAGAAGGAGCCTATGCAAGTATTTTAACTATGGGGGCTATTGGTTCCATCATTGGGGCTCTTCTAGCTAGTAAAATTAAAGCTAATGTTTATAATCTTTTGATTTTACTGGCTTTGACAGGTGTCGGAGTTTTTATGATGGGATTACCACTGCCAACTTTTCTTTCCTTTTCTGGAAATTTAGTTTGTGAATTGTTTATGACGATTTTTAATATTCACTTTTTTACTCAAGTACAAACCAAGGTTGAGAGCGAATTTCTTGGGAGAGTTCTAAGTACAATTTTTACCTTAGCTATTCTATTTATGCCTATTGCAAAAGGATTTATGACAGTCCTGCCAAGTGTACATCTCTCTTCTTTCCTGATAATTGGAAGTGGTGTTATCATCTTGTCTTGTATATCGTTTATTTATGTTCGAACTCATTTTGAAAAAGAGATATAGGTCTGTTTGAGTTTTAAAAATAATTCCAATCTAAGTGTTTTTTCCGCCCTTCTCGTTTGTGAGGAGGGCTTAGTTTATGGTAAAATGGTCTTATGAATAAAAGAATGAATGAGTTAGTCGCCTTGCTCAATCGCTATGCGACTGAGTACTATACCAGCGACAATCCGTTGGTTTCAGACAGTGAGTATGACCGCCTTTACCGTGAGTTGGTCGAGTTGGAAGCTGTCTATCCAGATCAAGTATTAGCAGATAGTCCGACCCATCGTGTTGGTGGCAAGGTTTTAGATGGTTTTGAAAAATACAGTCATCAGTATCCTCTTTATAGTTTGCAGGATGCTTTTTCACGTGAGGAGCTTGAAGCTTTTGATGCGCGTGTTCGTAAGGAAGTGGCCCATCCGACCTATATTTGTGAGCTGAAAATCGATGGCTTGTCTATCTCGCTGACTTATGAAAAGGGGATTTTAGTTGCTGGTGCAACACGTGGAGACGGTTCTGTTGGGGAGAATATCACGGAAAACCTCAAGCGTGTTAAGGACATTCCTTTGACCTTGCCAGAAGAACTAGATATCACAGTTCGTGGGGAATGTTATATGCCACGCGCTTCTTTTGACCAGGTTAACCAAGCTCGCCAAGAAAATGGAGAGCCTGAATTTGCCAATCCTCGTAATGCGGCGGCAGGCACACTACGTCAGTTGGATACAGCAGTAGTTGCCAAGCGCAATCTTGCCACTTTCCTCTATCAAGAAGCCAGCCCTTCAACTCGTGATAGCCAAGAAAAGGTTTTGAAGCACCTTGAACAACTAGGTTTTGTGGTCAATCCTAAGCGAATTCTGGCTGAAAACATAGATGAAATCTGGAATTTCATCCAAGAAGTAGGACAGGAACGAGACAGTCTTCCCTATGATATCGATGGGGTTGTAATCAAGGTTAATGACCTAGCAAGCCAAGAAGAACTCGGTTTTACCGTCAAGGCTCCAAAGTGGGCAGTAGCCTACAAGTTCCCAGCTGAAGAAAAAGAAGCTCAACTCTTATCAGTTGATTGGACAGTTGGTCGTACGGGTGTGGTGACTCCAACTGCGAATCTAACACCAGTACAACTAGCTGGAACAACTGTTAGCCGTGCGACCCTGCACAATGTGGATTATATTGCTGAAAAAGATATCCGCAAAGACGATACGGTTATCGTCTATAAGGCTGGAGATATCATCCCTGCCGTTTTACGTGTGGTAGAGTCCAAAAGAATTTCTGAAGAGAAACTAGATATCCCTACAAACTGTCCAAGTTGTGACTCTGACTTGTTGCACTTTGAAGATGAAGTGGCTCTCCGTTGTATCAATCCACGTTGTCCTGCCCAAATCATGGAAGGTTTGATTCACTTTGCTTCTCGTGATGCTATGAATATTACAGGCCTTGGTCCATCTATTGTTGAGAAACTCTTTGCTGCAGATCTAGTCAAGGATGTGGCAGATATTTACCGTTTGAAAGAAGAGGATTTCCTCCTTTTAGAGGGGGTCAAGGAAAAGTCCGCTTCTAAACTGTATCAAGCTATTCAAGCATCTAAGGAAAATTCTGCAGAGAAGCTCTTATTTGGTTTGGGAATTCGCCATGTAGGAAGCAAGGCCAGTCAGTTGTTACTTCAACATTTTCATTCAATCGAAAATCTGGCGCAGGCAGATCCAGAGGAAGTGGCTAGTATTGAAAGTCTGGGTGGTGTGATTGCCAAGAGTCTTCAGACTTACTTTGCTACAGAAGGATCGAAGATTCTCTTAGACGAGTTGAAAAAAGCTGGGGTCAATCTGGATTATAAAGGTCAGACAGTAGTTGCGAATGCGGCCTTGTCAGGTTTGACCGTGGTATTGACTGGAAAATTAGAACGGCTCAAGCGCTCAGAAGCTAAAAGTAAACTCGAAAGTCTGGGTGCCAAAGTGACAGGTAGTGTTTCTAAAAAGACCGACCTCGTCGTGGCAGGAGCAGATGCTGGAAGTAAACTTCAAAAGGCACAAGAACTTGGTATCGAGGTTCGAGACGAAGCTTGGCTAGAAAGTCTGTAATGATTGTTAAAAATCAGAGTTTAGACAGTATAACTAGTTTGTTAATCGGGACAAAATCGGTAAAGATTTTATTAGAAAAATAGAAAGAAAATAGAAGTAAAAAGGAAAAATAAGAAATGTTTAATTACCCTATGCGCATTCATTACCATCGCAAGAATGGAGAATACGACACTTGTTCTTTTGTAAAAAGTCAGGACCAGCGAATTGATTTGCTGACCTACAAAGAAGATTATTTTGGTGCTTTATTTAGTTTTGAACACCCAAGCGCTCATGCCTTAGAAAGTTTGAATTTTGTGGTTCATACAGGCCAAACCAGTAAAGAATATGCTATCCGATTTAATCACTATCCCCTCTTAACAGAGGTCTGGATTTTGGAAGGGGATGACAGGATTTATTACTCTGAAAATCCTGCTATTGCCAGTCCTTTCTATAAAAATCAAAATCCTTTTGCCTTTGATAAGGCCATTAACAGTGCTAGTTTTGATCATCATTGGGGTTACCAAGGGGAATTGGGGTGCCGTGTAGAGGATAATCAAGCTCATTTTGCTCTCTGGGCTCCAACAGCGACAGAAGTGCAGATAGTCGTTTATGAATCAGCTGCTAATGATGCACCAGTTTGGAAAACTTTTGAGATGGAAAGAGGCAATAGCTACTCTTATAATCATAAAGACAATACAATCGGTGTCTGGAGTTTGGATGTTGAGGAAGATTTGACTGGTAAGGCTTATCAGTATCAAGTCCAATTCCCTCATCACCAAACACTGACACGCGACCCTTATACAATTGCTACCAGTCCTGATGGCAAACGTTCAGCTATTTTGAGTCATGAAGAAAAGCAAGTTGAAAACTTTGATGTCAAGCATGGTTCTGAGGCTACTTGGCGTTTGGCAAATCCATGTAAGGCAGTTATTTGTGAAATGCACATTCGTGATTTGACTAAATCATCGACTCAGGTGTAGATGAACAGCTTCGAGGAACTTTCTTGGGTGCTGCTCAGACTGGAACGGTTAACCAGTACGGTCAGTCAACTGCTTTTGATTACATCAAGAAGCTGGGTTATAATTATGTTCAATTGCAACCAATTGCAGACCGTCACAAAGAATATGATGTGGATGGGAATGTGACTTACAACTGGGGTTATGATCCACAAAACTATAACGCACCAGAGACGAGCCTTTCAACAAACCCAGATGATCCCGCCCAGGTTATTCGTGATTTGAAGACCATGGTTCAAGCCTATCACGATGCTGGCATTGGTGTCATTATGGATGTGGTCTATAACCATACCTTCTCAGTTGTTGATGCACCTTTCCAAACAACTGTCCCTGATTACTATTATCGTATGAATCCAGACGGTACCTTCCAGAATGGAACGGGTGTTGGAAATGAAACAGCCAGCGAACATGAAATGTTCCGCAAGTATATGATTGATTCTCTTCTATACTGGGTGCAGGAATACAACATTGACGGTTTCCGTTTTGATTTGATGGGGATTCATGATGTTAAGACCATGCAGATGATTCGTCAGAGCTTGGATGAAATTGACCCTAACATTATCCTTTATGGAGAAGGTTGGGATATGGGAACAGGTCTTGCGCCTTATGATAAGGCTAAGAAAGACAATGCCTACCAGATGCCAAATATTGGTTTCTTTAATGACAATCAGCGTGATGCTGTCAAAGGTGGAGAAGTATATGGTGCTATCAAATCAGGTTTTGTCAGCGGTGCTGCGACAGAGTCAATTCTTGCCAAAGCAATCCTAGGCAGTCGTGAATTAGGAACCTATACACATCCAAATCAAGTACTTAACTATGTGGAAGCCCATGACAATTACAATCTTCACGATTTGTTAGCAACCCTACATCCAGACCAAAGTTCAGAGCAAATCATGCGCAAGGTCGAAACTGCTACAGCCATGAATCTGCTCATGCAGGGGATGGCCTTTATGGAAATCGGTCAAGAATTTGGTCGTACCAAACTTGTTGCGACTGGTGAAAACGGTGAGCTGACCCATGATGATAGAGAACGTGCTATGAATAGCTATAATGCTCCTGATAGCGTGAATCAAGTGAACTGGGACTTGATTAATGAGCGTCAAGATAGTATTGAGTTTATTCGTCAGATGATTCGATTGAAGACAGAAAGCAGTGCCTTTTCTTACCCAACTTATGATGAGATTTACCATCATGTTTTTGTTCATTCAGCCCACGAACATAGTGGTTGGATTGTCTATGAGATTCAAGGGGAAGAACATTTACTGGTTGTATTTAAAGCTAAAGGGCAAGACTTCCAGTTTGAAAATGCTGGAAATCTAGAACTATTGGTGACCAATAGCCATTTAAGTGATAAAGACATGGTTGGTGGCGTCAGTGCCAGCGTATTTAAAGTTTTTTAGAATAGATTCACAATTTAAATTCATTTGTGGTGCTTTATCTGTTAATTAAATCAGGAGATTCGTTTCCTGATTTATTTTTTTACTTAAAATTATATTTTTGTTAGCTAAATAACGAACTTTATGATAGTATTATAAAAAAACAATTCGTTTTCAAAGCGTTTCTGAAAATTTCTTGATTTACAAGTGAACACATCAGTGAATTTGTTGAAGACTTTCAAAAGATTTTTTTGCAAATTCCGTAATTTACTTGAATCTTCCCTAAAAAGGTAGTATAATAAATCTATAGAAAACGCTTACAGAAATAGGAGGGTGTATGGATAAGAAAAAAGCTTTAAAAACCTTTATGACAGGTGAAAATTTTCACCTCCAGCACTATCTGGGAGCTCATAGGGAAGAAAAAAATGGAGAGTATGGCTATACTTTTCGTGTGTGGGCGCCTAATGCTCAGGCTGTTCACTTGGTAGGGGATTTCACTAATTGGGTTGAAAATCAAATTCTGATGGAACGGAATGAATTTGGAGTCTGGGAAGTCTTTACCAGTCTTGCTCAAGAAGGCCAAATTTATAAGTACCATATCACACGTGCAAATGGTCATCAGCTGATGAAGATTGACCCTTTGGCTGTACGGTATGAGGCACGACCTGGGACTGGTGCTATTTTAACAGATATTCCAGAAAAGAAATGGAAGGATGGTCTCTGGCTAGCCCGTAGAAAACGCTTGAGCTTTGAAGAGCGTCCTGTCAATATTTACGAGGCTCATGCTGGTTCTTGGAGGAGAAATCCAGACGGTAGTCCCTATAGCTTTGCTCAATTGAAAGATGAACTCATTCCTTACTTGGTTGAGATGAACTATACTCATATTGAGTTTATGCCCTTGATGTCCCACCCTCTCGGTTTGAGTTGGGGCTATCAGCTTATGGGTTACTTTGCTTTAGAGCATGCCTATGGTCGTCCTGAAGAGTTTCAAGATTTTGTTGAGGAATGTCACTTAAACAATATTGGAGTTATTGTGGACTGGGTACCTGGTCACTTCACCATTAATGATGATGCCTTGGCCTATTATGATGGGACACCGACTTTTGAGTATCAGGACCATAATAAGGCTCATAACTATGGTTGGGGCGCACTCAATTTTGACCTTGGAAAGAATGAAGTCCAGTCCTTCTTGATTTCTAGTATTAAGTTTTGGATTGACTTTTACCATCTAGATGGTATTCGAGTGGATGCAGTTAGCAACATGCTCTATCTTGACTACGATGATGCTCCATGGACACCTAACAAGGATGGTGGCAATCTAAACTACGAAGGCTATTATTTCTTAAAACGTTTGAATGATGTCATTAAACAAGCTCATCCAGATGTTATGATGATAGCTGAGGAAAGTTCATCAGCTACTCAGATTACTGACACCAAGGATTCAGATGGTCTTGGGTTTGACTACAAATGGAATATGGGCTGGATGAATGATATCCTCCGTTTCTATGAAGAAGATCCGATTTATCGTAAATATGACTTTAACCTGGTGACTTTCAGCTTTATGTATGTCTTCAAGGAGAACTATCTCCTACCATTCTCGCACGATGAAGTGGTTCATGGCAAGAAGAGTATGATGCACAAGATGTGGGGGAGATCGTTATAATCAATTCGCAGGCTTGCGCAATATCTACACTTACCAAATTTGTCACCCAGGTAAAAAATTGCTCTTCATGGGTAGTGAATATGGGCAATTCCTAGAATGGAAATCTGAAGAACAGTTGGAATGGTCTAATCTAGAAGACCCAATGAATGCTAAGATGAAGTATTTCACTTCTCAGCTAAACCAGTTTTATAAAGACCACCGCTGTCTGTGGGAAATTGATACCAGCTATGATGGTATTGAAATCATCGATGCGGATAATCGAGACCAGAGTGTTCTGTCCTTCATCCGTAAGGGGAAAAAGGGCAATATGTTAGTCTGTGTCTTTAATATGGCACCTGTTGAACGAAAAGATTTTACAATCGGCCTTCCTGTTGCAGGGATTTATGAAGAAGTCTGGAATACTGAGTTAGAAGAGTGGGGCGGTGTCTGGAAAGAACACAATCAAACTGTTCAAACGCAAGAAGGGCTATGGAAAGATTATGAGCAGACCTTGACCTTTACCCTACCGGCTATGGGAGCTAGTGTATGGAAAATCAAGCGTCGCTTGAAATCTGATAAAACTGTCACAAGTAAAAACCAAAAAGGAGTAGAAAATGAAGAATGAAATGTTAGCTTTGATTCTTGCTGGTGGGCAAGGAACTCGTCTCGGTAAACTCACTCAAAGCATCGCAAAACCAGCTGTACAATTTGGTGGGCGCTACCGTATCATTGACTTTGCTCTCTCAAACTGTGCCAACTCAGGAATTCACAATGTTGGAGTCATCACCCAGTATCAACCACTTGCTCTCAACAATCATATCGGGAATGGTTCAAGTTGGGGTCTAGATGGGATTAATTCTGGTGTCTCTATCCTTCAACCTTATTCTGCAAGTGAAGGAAATCGTTGGTTTGAAGGAACTAGTCACGCTATTTATCAAAATATCGACTATATCGATAGTGTCAATCCTGAGTATGTTTTGATTCTATCTGGTGACCATATTTATAAGATGGACTATGATGCTATGCTCCAGTCTCACAAGGATAATAATGCTAGTTTGACAGTAGCAGTTCTTGATGTTCCTCTTAAAGAAGCTAGCCGTTTTGGCATCATGAACACAGATGCTAACAATCGTATTGTAGAATTTGAAGAGAAACCAGCCCAACCTAAATCTACCAAAGCCTCTATGGGGATTTACATCTTTGATTGGCAACGCCTTCGCAATATGCTAGTTGCTGCTGAAAAGAGCAATGTCGATATGTCAGACTTCGGTAAAAATGTCATTCCAAATTACCTTGAGTCAGGTGAAAGTGTCTATGCCTACGAATTTAATGGTTACTGGAAAGACGTCGGTACCATTGAGTCGCTTTGGGAAGCGAACATGGAGTACATTTCACCAGAAAATGCCTTGGATAGTCGTAATCGTCAATGGAAGATTTACTCAAGAAACTTGATTTCGCCACCAAACTACCTTGGGGCCAATGCTGATGTGGAAGACTCATTAGTTGTAGACGGATGTTTTGTTGATGGAACGGTTAAACACTCTATCCTTTCAACAGGAGCGCAAGTTCGCGAAGGAGCAGAAGTAGTAGATTCAGTTATCATGAGTGGTGCAATTGTTGGTCAAGGAGCTAAAATCAAACGTGCCATTATTGGTGAAGGTGCAGTTATTTCTGATGGTGTTGAAATTGATGGAACAGAAGAAGTACAAGTTGTAGGATATGATGAAGTAGTGGGGGTAGCAACAGATGAAGATTGATAAATATTCTGCCATTTTAGGAAACACAGTTGGTTTTCATGATATGTCAACACTGACAGACCACCGTCCAGTAGCTAGTTTGCCATTTGGTGGTAAATATCGCTTGATTGACTTCCCGCTTTCAAGTCTTGCTAATGCAGGTGTTCGTAGTATTTTCGGTATTTTCCAACAAGATAATATTAGCTCAGTCTTTGACCATATCCGTTCTGGTCGTGAGTGGGGATTGTCAACTCTTCTTAGCCATTACTATCTAGGTATTTACAATACCCGTGTGGAAAGTAGTACCGTTGGAAAAGAATACTACCATCAGCTTCTTACTTATTTGAACGTTCTGGATCAAACCAAACAGTTTCTCTTAACTGTGATATTTTGATTAATATTGATCTGAATCAAGTGTTCCACCTTCATAACACAACGAAGGGACCTATTACAGTTGTTTATAAGAAACTTCCTAAGAAAGATATTTCAGAAGTGAACGCGATCTTGGAAGTGGATGAAACAGACCATGTTCGTTCTCACACGCTATTTGATAGAAAATCAACAGAAGAAATGTTCAATATGTCTACAGATATTTTTGTTATTGATACACCTTGGTTGATTGAACGCTTAGAAGAAGAAGCTAAGAAAGAACATCCAGAGAAATTGCGTTATGTTTTACGGGATTTGGCTGCAAAAGAAGGGGCTTTTGCCTACGAGTACACAGGTTATCTGGCAAATATTCATTCTGTAGAGTCTTATTACCAAGCTAACAAAGATATGCTTGAATCACAGAAATTCTACTCACTCTTTACTCCAAACCAAAAGATTTATACAAAGGTTAAGAACGAAGAACCAACTTATTACGCTAACACATCTAAGGTAAGAACATCTCAGTTTGCTTCTGGTAGTATCATTGAAGGTCAAGTGGCTAATTCTGTTCTATCACGTAATATTCATGTTTACAAGGATAGCTTGATTAAAGATAGTGTCTTATTCCCTCGTGTTGTTATTGGAGAAGGTGCTCAGGTAGAATATGCTATCTTGGACAAGGGTGTTGAAGTTGCGGATGGAGTTGTGATCCGTGGAACTGCAGAACATCCAGTCGTCGTTAAGAAAGGTGCTAAAGTAACAGAGGATATTCATTCATGAAATTTTATTTGTAGCAGCAGAGGGTGCACCCTTTTCAAAAACAGGTGGTTTGGGAGACGTCATTGGCGCTCTTCCTAAATCACTGGTAAAAGCGGGACATGAAGTTGCAGTAATTTTACCCTACTATGACATGGTAGAGGCTAAATTTGGAAATCAGATTGAAGATGTTCTTCATTTTGAGGTGAGTGTTGGTTGGCGCAGACAGTATTGTGGAATTAAGAAAACCGTCTTAAACGGTGTAACCTTCTACTTTATTGACAATCAATATTATTTCTTCCGTGGTCATGTTTACGGTGATTTTGATGACGGAGAACGCTTTGCCTTTTTCCAACTGGCTGCCATTGAAGCTATGGAAAGGATTGACTTTATTCCTGATCTTCTCCATGTTCATGACTACCATACAGCTATGATTCCCTTCTTGTTGAAGGAAAAATACCGTTGGATTCAAGCCTATGAGGGCATTAAAACTGTTTTAACCATTCATAATTTAGAATTTCAAGGACAATTTTCAGAAGGAATGTTGGGTGATTTGTTTGGAGTTGACTTTGAACGATACGCTGATGGCACCCTGCGATGGAACAACTGTCTGAACTGGATGAAGGCAGGTATTCTCTATGCAGACCGTGTTTCAACTGTCTCGCCTAGCTATGCTCATGAAATTATGACTAGTCAGTTTGGATGTAACTTGGATCAGATTCTTCGAATGGAGTCTGGTAAAGTTTCTGGTATCGTGAATGGGATTGATGCTGACCTTTATAATCCTCAGACGGATGCCCTATTAGATTATCATTTTAATCAGGAAGATTTGTCTGGTAAAGCCCAGAACAAGGCCAAACTGCAAGAAAGAGTTGGCTTGCCAGTTAGAGCTGACGTTCCACTGGTGGGAATTGTTTCTCGTTTGACACGTCAAAAAGGTTTTGATGTGGTGGTCGAAAGTCTTCACCATATCTTGCAAAATGATGTTCAGATTGTTCTTTTGGGAACTGGAGATCCAGCCTTTGAGGGAGCTTTCATGGTTTGCTCAGATTTACCCAGACAAGCTATCAGCAAATATCACTTTTGATGTCAAACTTGCTCAAGAAATCTACGCTGCTTGTGATCTTTTCCTCATGCCAAGTCGTTTTGAACCATGTGGCTTGTCTCAAATGATGGCTATGCGTTATGGAACCTTGCCTTTGGTCCATGAAGTTGGTGGCTTGCGAGATACTGTTCGCGCTTTCAATCCAATCGAAGGAAGCGGTACTGGTTTTAGCTTTGACAATCTATCTTCTTACTGGTTGAATTGGACTTTCCAAACAGCTTTGGACTTGTATAGAAACCATCCTGATGTTTGGAGAAGTCTACAAAAACAAGCTATGGAGTGTGATTTCTCATGGGATACAGCCTGCAGGTCATACCTTGACTTGTACCATAGTTTAGTTAATTAATAGATAAAATCGTATGATGACTTCATACGATTTTTGGGCTATTTAGAGAGGAGGAGTGATGTCTCAAGTAAAAGGCTTGTGTGTTATGGATGTTGATGGAACCTTAATCCTAGAAGAAGTAATTGATTTGTTGGGAAGAGTGGCAGGTCATGAGGAGGAAATTTCGCTGATTACAAGTCGGGCAATGAGAGGAGAGTTAGACTTTGAAAGCAGTTTAAGAAAAAGAGTGTCCTTGCTGGAAGGTCTTCCTGTTTCGGTTTGATAAAGTCTTCAACACTATTCATCTAACGCCAAATGCCCAGAAATTTATCTCTATTCTCCAAAAGAATGGCATCCTAGTTGGTCTGGTGTCTGGTGGATTTACTCCAATAGCTGAGAGATTAGCAAAATCTCTTGGAATTGCCTATTTCTCTGCCAACCAACTTGAAGTCAAAGGTGGCTTTCTAACAGGGAAATTAGTTGGACAAATTATCAGTCCTCAGGTCAAAAAAGAGACTCTAGAAAAATGGAGAGAGAAACTAAAACTTCCTAAAGAAAGAACGATTGCAATCGGTGACGGGGCCAATGATCTATTAATGTTGAAGTCAGCAGGACTGGGAATTGCTTTTTGTGCCAAAGAGGTACTCAAAAAAGAAATACCACATCATGTTGACAAGAGGGATTTTTTAGAAGTTCTTCCTTTGATTGACTGTTTAGAATGAGGGAAAATATGAAGATTGTAATTGCACCAGATTCATTTAAGGAAAGCTTGACCGCTGAAGAGGTAGCTGAAGCTATAAAAAGAGGCTTCCAGCAATCGATAGCAGATGTAGAATGTCTCCTCTGTCCTGTTGGTGATGGTGGGGAAGGTACAGTAGATGCTATTCGGCATTCTCTTGACCTAGAAGAAAAATGGATTCAAGTGACGGGACCTTTTGGTCAAGAAGAAGCCATGCGCTATTTTCAAAAAGGGGAATTAGCCCTCTTCGAAGTTGCTGACTTGGTCGGTCTTGGAAAAATTCCTCTGGAGAAACGAAATCCACTTCAAATCCAAACTCGTGGTATTGGAGAATTGATTCGCCATCTCATTGCTCAAGGAATTAAAGATATCTATATTGGAGTTGGTGGTACGGCTAGTAATGACGGTGGTATAGGTATTGCTGCTGGATTGGGGTATCAATTCTATGATAGGGATGGAAATGTCTTGCCTGCATGCGGTCAATCCTTACTAAAATTAGCTTCGGTTTCAACAGAAAATCGCTATGAAATTCCTGAAGATGTTCAAATTCGTATTTTAGCAGATGTCGTGAGTCCCTTATGTGGTCTTCAAGGTGCGACCTACTTTTTTTGGAAAACAAAAAGGCCTAGATCCTACTATGTTTGAAGTCGTAGATCGGGCAATCCAAGATTTTTATGAAAAAGTCTCACCTGTAACATTGGGAATTAAAGGAGTAGGAGCTGGTGGAGGCATTGCTGGCGGTTTGTGTGCCTTTGCTCAGGCAAATATCGTGTCTGGAATTGATACCTGCTTGAACTTAATCAACTTTGATAAGAAAGTTTCACATGCTGACTTGGTTGTCGTTGGTGAAGGTAGACTGGACAGTCAAAGCTTTGCTGGGAAAGCGCCGATAGGCGTAGCAAAAAGAACCCCTGTCGGAGTTCCTGTCATTGCTATTTGTGGTAGTCTTGCTGAAGATTTACCTTCCCTACCATTTGAAAATATCCAAGCAGCCTTTTCTATTTTAGAGAAAAGCGAACCTTTAGAAGATAGTTTGAAAAATGCCAGTCTCTATCTGGAGCACACGGCTGCCAATATCGGGCACTTATTAAATATGCGCAAGATTTAGCCAAACCATTTCTTCCAGATAGATGTTTTGGCTGGTTCTTCCTTTTTACCTTCCCAAAGTTTTGCAAAAGCAAGTCGAAGATCCTTTTCTTCTACTTGAACTGGTGTATTGGTGTGGATAATCAGACCAAAAGGAGAAGAAGTATGCTCTTCAGATACAATGGTAGCTTGACTATCAGTTTCTTTTGCTTCTTTTAAGTAGAAAACTTGTTTGTCAAATTCGATAGTTGGTGAAATTTTCACAAATAGTGGCTCTGCTTTTTCCTGAAGATTTTCTAAAATAGATAAAAAACCTTTTTCTAACTGAGGGCTATTTGCAGTATCAATATCTGCATATCCAAGAACTCTTTCCTCAAAAGTTCCAAGATAGCGTCTTTGCTCATCCGGATTTAATTTTGCTCCACCATGAGCCTTTTCAAGTAATTGTTTTGATAAATCTGTCATGAAAACAGTATATCATAAAAGTTAGAATAAAACAGACAAAAGAAAGCGATTACTTTATAAAGTTAAGGAAAATTTGCACAAAGATAACGTTTTTTCTTGAAAAAGGAGGGGTTTTAAGGTATTATAGAGGTGTAAAAAATTTAACTCATAAGGAGAGTAAAAAATGTCAATTATTACTGATGTTTACGCTCGCGAAGTCCTAGACTCACGCGGTAACCCAACACTTGAAGTAGAAGTTTACACTGAATCAGGTGCTTTCGGACGTGGTATGGTTCCATCAGGAGCTTCTACTGGTGAACACGAAGCAGTTGAACTTCGCGACGGTGACAAATCTCGTTACGGTGGTCTTGGTACACAAAAAGCTGTTGATAACGTAAACAACATCATTGCTGAAGCTATCATTGGCTACGATGTACGTGATCAACAAGCTATCGACCGTGCTATGATCGCTCTTGACGGTACTCCTAACAAAGGTAAATTGGGTGCTAACGCAATTCTTGGTGTGTCTATCGCTGTAGCTCGTGCTGCTGCTGACTACCTTGAAATCCCGCTTTACAGCTACCTTGGTGGATTCAACACTAAAGTGCTTCCAACTCCAATGATGAACATCATCAACGGTGGTTCTCACTCTGACGCTCCAATCGCATTCCAAGAGTTCATGATCTTGCCAGTTGGTGCGCCAACATTTAAAGAAGCTCTTCGTTACGGTGCTGAAATCTTCCACGCACTTAAGAAAATCCTTAAATCACGTGGTTTGGAAACTGCTGTAGGTGACGAAGGTGGATTCGCTCCTCGTTTCGAAGGAACTGAAGACGGTGTTGAAACTATCCTTGCTGCGATTGAAGCTGCTGGATACGTTCCAGGTAAAGACGTATTTATCGGATTTGACTGTGCTTCATCAGAATTCTACGATAAAGAACGTAAAGTTTACGACTATACTAAATTTGAAGGTGAAGGCGCTGCTGTTCGTACATCTGCAGAACAAATCGATTACCTTGAAGAATTGGTTAACAAATACCCAATCATCACTATCGAAGATGGTATGGATGAAAACGACTGGGATGGTTGGAAAGCTCTTACTGAACGTCTTGGTAAGAAAGTACAACTTGTTGGTGACGACTTCTTCGTAACAAACACTGACTACCTTGCACGTGGTATCCAAGAAGGTGCTGCTAACTCAATCCTTATCAAAGTTAACCAAATCGGTACTCTTACTGAAACTTTTGAAGCTATCGAAATGGCTAAAGAAGCTGGTTACACTGCCGTTGTATCACACCGTTCAGGTGAAACTGAAGATTCAACAATCGCTGACATCGCAGTTGCAACTAACGCAGGACAAATCAAGACTGGTTCACTTTCACGTACAGACCGTATCGCTAAATACAACCAATTACTTCGTATCGAAGACCAACTTGGTGAAGTAGCTGAATACCGTGGATTGAAATCATTCTACAACTTGAAAAAATAAAATAGTTCAGTGAACGATTTTATTCCGAACCTTGAAATTTAAAAGTTCGGCCGTTGTTTAACAACGTTTGAAGCCCCTCGGATTTTATCCGAAGGGCTTTTTTTCTGTTCAGGGGGCAAAAAAGGGGCAGTGTTTATGGTATAATAGACAAAAATACGTGAGTTAGAAAGAAATTATGTCTAAAGAAATTGATATTGAGTATTACCATCAGCTAGCCTTGCAAAAGCAGAAGGAGCACCGTAAAGTTTTAGCCAATTTAAAGAAAAAAACACCTAAGAATTTGGATAAAATAGCCCAGCAGATTCACTAAGAAGTTTTTGCTGAGATTGATTGTACTGCTTGTGCTAACTGTTGTAAGACATTGGGGCCTGACTTTAAAGAAGCGGATATTACACGAATCGCCAAGTATTTTAAGATGAAATTACCAGCTTTTGAAGCGGAGTTTCTGCAGGTAGATGAAGATGGGGATAAGGTTTTCAAATCCATGCCCTGCCCATTTTTAGGAGGAGATAACCTCTGTTCTATTTATGACGTTCGTCCAAAGGCCTGTCGTGAATTTCCCCATACAGACCGTAAAAAAATCCATCAAATCAACCATTTGACAATTAAGAATACCTTGACCTGCCCAGCAGCCTATCTCTTTGTTGAGAAATTAAAGGATAAGTTATAGAAATTTGTGACTTTAAATCTTGTACATGGATTACAAGATAAAAAATTCTCATAATGACTAGCAATATGAAAGACAAACTATAAGAAAAGTCAATAGTTTTATCTAAAATACTTCTTGTTTCAAATAGGAGTACCTCCAGATATAGTATTTCAAGTCCACTTAGGCTTTGGCAGTAACTAACTGCACTAAATATAATATAAGGAGATAAAAATATGGATTACAAAACAATGAGAAATCAGATTGAAGATATGGTAAATGATAATCATAAGGATTTTGTAAAGGCGATTATAAGCATGGAAAAAGATATCAACGATGAAAGTGCTTTGGATAAGCTCTATGATGCTTTTATGGACAATGACACCGTTAATTCACTACATGAGGAATTTGATTATATGATTGAGGATTTAAGGGAACAGGGACAGATAAAAGACATGCCTTATGTTCAGGAAGAAAAGGATAACCTTATAAATATTGTAGGAAATATCGTTGGAGAAGTCGATGTAGTTGAAAGAGAAAATAAGAACGGTGAAGCCTTTAAGGTAGCAAATTTCTCCGTTGTATCCAAAGATGATGAGGGAAATAAGGTATATCATAATTGCTCCGCTTATGGAGAAAAGAGTGATATTCCGAAGGACTTTAAGCAGGGGGATTTTGTTAAGCTCTTTGGACAAATCATAACTTCCATTGATGATAACGGCAAGGAGCATAGCAACGTCAGGATACTTTCTTCAAAACTGTTAAAGTCAAAGGAACAAATGAAAGAACAAGAAGAAAGAATCTGTACTTGGAGCGATTAAGAAATATAAGGCTAAAGAAAAAGCAAAACTTATTGAGAAGAAAGAATCTTTAAAGAAAACTGAGAGATAGAATATGTCGGTGTGATCTTCGGACTGTACCGATTATTTTTTTGTAAAATTAGTTCGAGAAAAAAGAATATAATACTACTAAAAGTTCTATTATTGTGCTATAATAGAAACGATATGATGTTAAGATGGATAAGACTGGAGGATATTCATGTCAAAATTAAGCTATAAAAAATTATTTAAGAAATTAATAGATATAGAAATGAAAAATATTGAGCTTATGGAAAAAGCCAAAGTAAGTAAAAGTACATTCTACAAAATAAAAAATGGCGAAAATGTCACTACTGATGTATTGCTAAGGATATGCAATGTCTTAGAGTGTGATATTTCGGAAATTGTCGAATGCGTGGAGGAATAATATGAATTTAGAAATGAAAAAGCAGAAGTTAAATAGACTTGTGAATGTTTTTTCTGAAAATTTGCCATACTATAAAAATCAAAAAAATAATTTTAATGAGCAGATGACTAGGCAACAATATATAGATGTTTTTTTAAGGTTATTGGGTTGGGATATTTCTAATCCCGATGGATTATCATTTAAGGAACGAGAAGTTGTAGCAGAAGAATATTCTACAGTCAACAGTAAAGATAGACCAGACTATACAATTAGAATGAATGGAATGAGCAAATTCTATGTCGAAGCAAAAAAAGTTAGTGTTGATATCATTTTAGAAGAAGCTCCAGCTTTACAAGCTAGAAGATACGGATGGAATGCTGGACATGATATTTCGTTACTTACAAATTTTGAATATTTAGCAATATATTTAACTTATGAAATGCCCAGAGAATCTGATGCTGCTAGTAAGTATAGATATAAACTTTATCATTATTCTGAGTATGAAGAAAAATTTGAAGAAATATATAGCTTACTCTCAAGAGAGAGTCTTTTTAACGGGACATTTAATAAATGGATAGAGTCTGTACGACCAGAAGATGCAACTAAAATGTCTTTAGATAAAGTTTTTCTAGATCAGTTGAATGGTTGGCGAGTTTTGATTGCAAATGATTTATTAAGTTCTGGATGCAATATAAATTCATATGGGAATGTTAATGAATGTATACAGACATTTTTGAATCAATTAGTGTTTTTGAGATTTGCAGAAGATAATAGATTTGAAAATCATTATAGCTTAAAAAATGAAATATTAAGTCATAGAAGCTATAAAGATTATTTCAAAACATTAGATAAAAAATATAATTCGGAATTATTTAGAAACTCTAGTATAATCACAGATCTGAGCGAAAATGTTTTGAGTAGTATAGTAGAGAATTTATATTTTCCTAATGTGTCTTATGATTTTTCTGTAATTGATTTATCGATTTTAAGCAAAATATATGAAAATTTTTTGCAACAGGAAATTGTAATTAATGATGGAATAGCGACATTAGAGAAAACAAAAAGTGCAAAAATTAAATCTGTAATATCTACACCTGATGAAATAGCGGTATCAATGGTGAAACAGGCTTTATCTGATAAAATTATTGGAAAATCGGTTGAAGAAATACTGGAATTAAGAATAATTGATATCGCTGTTGGATCTGGGATTTTTTTGATTGAGATTTATAATTTTCTGGAAAGACATTTAGTAGATTTATATGCGGATAAAAATAGCGAATTTATTGATGAAAAAGTGGTGCCGTTTGCTGTTAAACGAGCGTTGATAGAAAAGGTGTTATTAGGATTTGATATAAATAATCAAGCAGTTCAACTTACACGTTTCTCTCTATTATTAAGATTATTATCCAATGAAGATAGGGAACGAATAGAGGATATTTCACCAATATTGCCCTCACTTACTAAAACAATTGTATGTGCGAATTCGCTAGTCAGTGATGCTGATATAGATATAGTATCTGTAAATAAAGATGATTTGTATGAGATTATGCCCATGAGAAGTGAAGATGAAAGGCAGATGCGGTTTGATATTATTATTGGTAATCCTCCATATTTGAAGAAAGAAGATATTATTAATTCAACTCCAAAAGAAGAGATATCAGCATATGAAGTGAAATATGAAAGTGCATATAAACAGTATGATAAATATTTTTTGTTCATCGAGAGAATAGTAAACCTATTGAATGAAGATGGACAAGGTGTACTTATAGTTCCAAACAAATTTTTTAATGTTGCATCTGCATTGAAATTAAGAGATTTTCTTTTAAAGGAGAAGTGTATATCTAAAATTTTTGATTTTGGAAGTAAACAATTGTTTAAAGGTGTTATTAACTATGTGTGTTTTTAAAATTAGAAAAAAAATTATGGAAATTCTTTTTGAATATACGAAAGTTTCATCGCCAGAAGATATTTATAACAACAAAAAAAGGATTAATTTTTGATGTTTCAAAATTAGATATTTCACATTGGTTTTTTTAACAGATGATAGTACAATTCTTAATAAGTATGAATATGCAAAAGAAAAATTTCCTTGTATTGAGGAAGAAATAATACCTACTAACGGTATACAAACTAGCAAAAATGATGTTTATAAAATACCCAAAAATACGATAGTTTCAAATGAAAATGGTGTAGTCACATTTATAAAAGATGGACAGGAATTTAAAGCAGAGATAGAACTATTGAGAGAATATTATTTGCCAAGTAAAAGTGATGGGGAAAATAAGTCATACCAAAATCTAAAATCAACAAACTATGTGATTTTCCCATATATTAATGGAAAAATCATACATGAAAAAGAGATGAAAGAAAATTATCCAAATACATGGAGATATCTGTACTATTTTAAAGATAAATTATTTCCTAAAAGTTTAGGAGGTAAGCGAGATGTAAGAGGAAATGAAGGTGATTTTGAATGGTATCAGTATGGTCGCTCTCAAGCCTTACGAGAAGTTGATAAAGAAAAAATAATTGTTGGAGTGCTTTCTAAAGAGCCAAACTTTAATATAGATAGGAATAATATTGCATATTCATCAGGAGGTACAGCAGGTTATATAGGATTGTATTTGAAAGAGAATTCGAAATACAACTTGGAATATATTCAAGCTTGGCTTAGTCACTGGTTTACAGATGAAATTTTTAAAACTATTGGCAGTGATTTTGAAGGAGGTTTTTACACTCACGGAACAAATATGTACAAGGATATACCGCTTCTACCAATTGATTTTGAAAATGAATATGAACATAAAGCTTTTGATAGAATTACTGAATTGGTAAAGAGTATTAATACTACAAACGAAGATATAGAAAATGAGACTGATTCAAGGAAAAAAGAACTTAATTTAAGAATTAAAGAAAATATAATATCAAAAATAAATACTCAAATAGACGAATTAATAGAATTAAAGGTGCAAGAAAATAATGAATGTTAAAAGTAAGCAAACAGAAGAAAAATTAAACGGCGTTTTCTATACACCTTTTGAAATTGTTAATTTCCTTACAAGCTGGATTACGGATAAACAACAAATTTTTAATGTATTAGAACCATCCGCGGGAGATGGTAGATTTGTAAAACAGATAGTTGAACTTGCTGATAAAGCAAATGTTATAGCGGTTGAAATCGATCCTTTGGAATGTGAAAAAATTAAAGCTATTGATAATACAAAGGTTATAAATGATGATTTTTATAATTTTTACGAAGAGATAAAAGATATAGGAATCAAATATGATGCTGTAATAGGAAATCCTCCGTATATTAGATATCAATTTTTATCAGAAGAACAGAGAAATTATCAAAGTGATATATTAAAACGCAATGGCATGAAACCTAATAAATTGATAAATTCATGGGTTGCTTTTACAGTAGCAAGCATTGAATTATTAAGTTTGGGTGGGAAATTTGCATTTGTTCTGCCAACGGATCTTTTGCAAGTGTCTTATGCTAAGGAGCTTAGAAAGTTTATTTTCAAGGAACTAAAAGAAGTAACTATTATTTGTTTTGATAACATTGTGTTTTCTGGAATACAACAGGATGTTGTACTTATTTTTGGAATAAAAAGAGATATGGAAAGTAAAAAAACATTAATAAGGAATATTAGTGTAAAAGATATGTCTCAATTATCTAATAAAATCTATTCTATTCCATTTGAATATTATGATTTTTGACAATAGTGACAAATGGAGAAAATTTTTGTTAAGAAAAAACTTTATGAAATTCTATGAAGATAAATTTATTAATGAGACTACCTCAATCAAAGATATTAGTACCATTGAAGTAGGTATTACTACTGGAAATAATAAAGTCTTTGTTGTGAATAATGAGACGGTTAATAAGTATAGCCTAGATGATTATAAAGTTCCTTTGGTAGGGAGAAGTTTAGATGTCGTTGGATTGTTTTATACAGAAAATGATATTTCGAATAATAGTTTAAATGGTAGAAAAGTTTGGCTATTAGATTTCAATAATAAGAAATTAAATAGAGGTGCCCAAAAATATATAAAGGAAGTAGAAAGTAGAGACGAACATAAAGGATATAAATTAGGTTTAAGGGATAAATGGTACGAAGTTCCATCTATATGGACTCCAGATGCATTTTTACTTAGAAGGATGGGGAATTTTCCGAAGATAGTCAAAAATGAAATTAAAGCTACGAGTACAGATACTTTTCACAGAATCAGATTTAATGAAGGAATTGATGTTGCAAAAGCATTGGTATTATTTTATTCATCAGTATCACTTCTATCTTTTGAACTAGAAGGAAGAGTTTTTGGTGGGGGAGCTTTAGAAATACTGCCAGGTGATTTAAAAAATATTAGATTACCTAAAATTAATAATGGTTTAGATTATATTGAAATCTCAAAAAAAATAGATGAAAAACTTAGAGAAAATCATGAGTTCACAGAAATTGTAAAATGGGTGGATAATTTAATTCAACCATTATCAGGGTTCGATAAATCTGAAATTAATGAAATATATGATGTATGGAATAGTCTAAGGAGGAATAGAGTGGAGTGATATATTTTACTTAAAGGAGTAAGAAGATGGATATAGATATGGATAATCTAAAGAAAAACATCCAAAGTTTCTTTGACCAAGGAACTGTAACAATAGTAGGTTCTGGACTATCTTGTGCTGAAGGTATTTCAGGAATGAAAGCACTATCTGAAAAGCTGATGGAAGATGTTCCTAATAAGCTAAGTAACGAAGATATGGAGTGTTGGAGAAACATAGAGGAAACCTTAAATAATGGAATAGATTTAGAATCGACACTACAACAAAATAAAGCGACAAATAACATTGAAAAAGCAATTATTGAAAGTGCATATGAACTTATTTCCAGCGAAGATATATTTATTTTTAAAGAAATTATAGAAAAAAGTAGAACATTAAAATTTTCTGAGTATTTATCATGCTTTAATGTTGATTTGTATAATTTGGTTGTAATAACAACTAATTATGATTTGTTAATAGAGTATGCTTGTGAAATCAAAGGATTGGTATATTCAGATTCATACTATGGGAAAATCATCTCTAAATATTCACCTGAAAACGCTGAAAAAGAAATGCTTAAAGGGATAAAAATAGGTAAGAAACCTATGAATCATTACAAGACACATATAAAAATATATAAACCACATGGATCAATTAATTGGAAACTCATCGATGGAAAACTTAATAAGATAAATCATGTAAATTGTGGTACTCCTTGCATAATTACCCCAGGTTCTAATAAATATGAAAAAGGATATGAAGAGCCTTTTGATTATCATATTAGAAAAATGGGGCAGGAGATGGATAATGCAAAAAGGTTAATTTTTATTGGATATGGTTTTAATGATAACCATTTGGAAACTCATTTAAATAAACCAGAAAATATTTCTAAACCTAAACTAATTGTAACTAGAACCTTATATGGTAATGCGAAAAAAATTGTTGATAATTCGCCAAATACTATAGCTATAGAAGAGATGAAAAAAAATGATAAGAGTTGTGGAACAAAAATTTACTTTGAAAAACAAATATATGAAATTAAAGATAAAAAAATATGGGATATAGCTGAATTGATTAAGGAGGTGTTTTGATGGATAAGTTAGTGTTTCAAGAAAATGATACAATAGGTTCTGTTATATATGTGGATACTAATCAGGTTTTAATTGAAGTGGAAGATAATGAGAAAATATCATTATTAAATGTTGGTAGTATTGTTGCTATTCAAACCACAAGATCCTTTGAGTTTACGATTGGTATTATAGATAAAGTAAGACGAAAAGCAAATGAATTGATGGAATTAGAAGATTTAACTGATGAATATAATGAAAACTTTGAAGAAGAAGCCTACATTTCATCAGATGTAATCCAAGTTTCGTTAATTGGGACATACAAAACGGTTGACGGCGATACTAAAAATTGTTTCAAAAGAGGAATTGATACTTTCCCACAAATTACACATCATTGTTATTCGATTAATGGTAATAACTTAAAATTATTTATGAATATTATTAGTGATGATGTTTCTTTGGATAAACAATTGCTTATAGGAAAATTTGCAATTGATGACAATGCTACTGCAATTTTAGACGGCGATAAATTTTTTCAAAGACATGCCTCTATTTTGGGAAGTACAGGTTCAGGTAAAAGTTGGTGTGTTGCAAATTTGATAGAGGAAGCCAGCAAACTTAATAATCCTAATATTATTGTTCTTGATATGCATGGTGAATATAAGTCATTATGTGATACAGAGAGAAAATATGCTGACTATTATAAAATTGCTGGACCAGGAGATCTAGAAAATGACGATGAAAAATATATTTTCTTGCCATACTGGTTATTAAATAGAGATGAAATGCTATCTATGGTGTTAGACAGATCTGATAGTAATGCTCCTAATCAAGCTTCTAGATTTACATTTCATGTAAGAAGTTTGAAAGAAGATTCTTTGAGAAAATTAAATAAAACTAAAGTTTTAAGTACATTTACAGTCGATTCTCCGATCCCTTTTGATATTAAAGACTTGATTGTAGAATTGAAGAAAGATGATACTCAAAAAGGGATTGGTGCAAAAGGGCAATCAGTAAAAGGCGATTGGGAAGGTAAGTTAACACGTTTTATTTCTAGACTAGAGACAAAGATTACGGATAAACGATATGGATTTTTGTTTCAGCCAAATAATAATACATTAAATTATGATTGGCTATCCAAGTTATTGTGTAAGATGATTGGTGCAGATGACGAAAGAAAAGGTATAAAAATTATTGACTTTTCAGAAGTGCCTTCCGATGTTTTGCCTATAGTTACTGGAATCATTTCAAGATTACTGTTTGATGTGCAAATTTGGATGAATGAAGAAAAAAGAACTCCGTTCGCTATTTTGTGCGATGAAGCTCATTTATATCTTCCAATACAAGAGGATGCTGATAGTGTTCAAAAACAAGCACTAGGAAATTTTGAGAGAATTGCAAAAGAAGGTAGAAAATATGGAATATCTTTAGTTGTTATTAGTCAGAGACCTTCCGATGTAAGTAAAACAATTTTAAGCCAATGTAATAATTTTTTGGTACTACGACTATCGAATGACAGAGATAAATCTGTAATAAGAAATTTACTTCCAGATGCTTTAAAAGGTATTTTAGATCAACTACCTCTATTAGATGTAGGAGAAGCAATAGCAGTTGGTGATGCAATATTATTGCCAAGTCGAATTAGATTAAAAACACCACAATTAAAACCTATTAGTGCAACTAAAAATTTCTGGATAGAGTGGGAAAATAGCAAGGCAGACAATGCTGCAATTATTGAAGCTGTAGAAAATATGAGGTGTCAAACTAAAGAATAGAAAGGAGTAAGGCTATAGTGTTTCTAAATTATTAATCATTCAAAACTGATTGTGATAGGACTATTCTAGCTTTAGAATTTTTCAAAAATTAAAATTTAAGGCAATCAATGGCTTAGAATAGTGCGAAAACATTTAGTTTATAGGAATTTTAGGTCTAGAGTTGCATGGATATTTATGAAAATGGAGCATTCGATAGTTAGGATTGTTCTATTCTGAAAGATTTGGACTGTCAATTGTATAGGATAGTATTATTCTATGCTGGATTCAAGTAACAATGATGTGATAGATAATATTAAAGAAAGATAAAGATCATAATTTTGATTAATATGGTATAATATTTCCAATAATTTAAAAATAATGAGGTAGTAATCTATGGATGAAGTTTTATTTTTTGGCGAAGATGACTTTTTTGGCGAAGATGACTTTGATATTCTTGATATTGACGGTTATGAACTAAAGCCCTCAGCGTTTTTTAATAAGTTACCAGAAATAGCCAAACCTTTAGTCAAAAATGCAAATAAAATCTTATCTGAAGTAGAAAAAATGTTATATTCTGCTCCAGCCTTTATCAATGTTGTCCAATCTAGCATACCTGAAGAGGTTTTTCAAGCAATTCTTTCTCCAGAACAACGGAAACAAATTGCTCAAGGAGTGTTAAAATTAATGTCAAAGAAAGATGGCTCCCTCTTGGCGGTATTAGTAGATACTAATACTAATAAAGTCATTGGAAATGTACCATTGAAATCTGTTAAGTTGACACCAGAATTAAATAAAGCGTTAGCCGATTATTCATCACAAATTCAAATGGCTCAGATTGCAGAGGAGATTCAAAATGTACAATATGCTATTGAGGACGTCAGAAAAGGACAGGAGTCAGATAGACTCGCAATAGCCTATAGTTGTCAACAAAAACTCTTACAAGCTAGAGAGATATCAGATCCAAACATTAGAACAATGATGTTACTACAAGTTATTTCAGATGCAGAAGATAGTAGAAATCTCTTAATGCTTAGTCAAAAATCAAATGTAAATTTTATCAAAGAACAACCAGATTCTACTTGGGGTAAGTTATTAAAAGGGGATAAACCAGATAAAATTGAAGCTCGTATGAATGAGATTAGAGATGGATTAGCAGCTGTAAATATCGTTTCACTATCAGCAGCAATAGCTTATAATGAGTTGGGCGAGAAAAAAGCTGCTCAAAAAAGTTTGGATTACTTTGGGAAATTTATTAACGAAACTTATCTCAGTTCTCAAGAATTAGTAGAGAGACTTGATTTACTTGATCCTTCGCCTACAAATTACTGGACAAAAGAATTGCCAAAAATTGAAACTTCTATAATGAAATTGCCAAATAAACCAGATTCTATTGAGACAGAGGTGTTAGAATGAAAGAAATAAAAAAATGCAAGACATGTACTAGGGATTTACCATCAAGTTATAAGCACAATAAGTGCGAATCGTGTAGAAACAAAAAAATAGATGAAGCAAAAAAGATACTTAAAGTTGTTGGACAAGTTGGAGGTGTTGTTACTCCAGTTGTAGTTGGTATGTTGATGAATAAAACTAATAAAAAGAAGAAATAAACGAATCTATTAAGTACCAAGAAAGGAAAACCTCAAATTGTCCTACAAATTTCTACTTTTCGACCTCGACCACACCTTGCTTGATTTTGATGCTGCTGAGGATGTGGCTCTGACGCAACTTCTAAAAGAAGAAGGAGTTGCGGATATCCAAGCCTACAAAGACTATTACGTTCCTATGAACAAGGCTCTCTGGAAGGATTTGGAGCAAAAGAAAATCAGCAAACAAGAGCTGGTTAACACGCGCTTTTCTCGTTTATTTTCTCATTTTGGACTGGAGAAAGATGGTAGTTTTCTAGCCCAACGTTACCAATTTTACTTAGCCCAACAGGGACAAACGATTTCTGGCGCTCATGAACTTTTGGACAGCCTCATCGAGCGTGATTATGACTTGTATGCTGCGACAAATGGCATTACTGCCATTCAGACAGGGCGTTTGGCTCAGTCTGGCCTGGCACCTTATTTCAATCAAGTTTTTATCTCTGAGCAATTGCAAACACAAAAACCAGATGCTCTCTTTTATGAAAAAATTGGTCAACAGATTGCTGGATTTAGTAAAGAAAAGACGCTGATGATTGGAGATTCTCTAACTGCAGACATCCAAGGTGGCAATAATGCGGGGATTGACACGATTTGGTACAATCCTCATCACCTCGAAAATCCCACACAAGCCCAGCCAACCTACGAAGTCCATTCTTACAAAGACTTTCTGGATTGTTTAGATAAACTGTAAAAAGTGGTTTAGATAGCCACTTTTTGCTATAATAGAGGCAGTAAAAATGAAGGAGTCGGCTATGGGACACTCATCTTGGCATGCTTTGATTAAGGAGCAATTACCTGAGGGTTATTTCGGGAAAATCAATCAGTTTATGGAGCAGGTCTATGCTCAGGGTACTGTTTATCCGCCCAAGGAAAGGTTTTTCAGGCTCTCTTGACAACACCGCTAGAAGAGGTTAAGGTGGTGATTCTAGGGCAAGACCCCTATCACGGACCAGGTCAAGCGCAGGGCTTGAGTTTTTCTGTACCTGACTCTATCCCAGCTCCACCATCCTTGCAAAATATCTTGAAAGAATTGTCAGATGATATAGGAGTCAAGAAATCTCATGATTTGACAGCTTGGGCTGAGCAAGGAGTCTTGCTTCTTAATGCTTGTTTGACGGTTCCTGCTGGACGGGCCAATGGTCATGCTGGTCAGATATGGGAGCCTTTTACTGATGCTGTGATTCAGGTGGTCAATCATCTAGATAGACCAGTCGTTTTTGTACTCTGGGGAGCTTATGCACGCAAGAAGAAGGCCTTAGTTACCAATCCTCATCACTTGATTATCGAATCAGCCCATCCCAGTCCTTTATCTGTTTACAGAGGATTTTGGGGTTCCAAGCCTTTTTCCAAGGTAAATACATTCTTAAAAGAGACAGGACAAGAGCCAATCGATTGGCTTAGATAAGGAGAAAATATGCCTCAGTTAGCGACGATTTGCTACATTGATAACGGGAAAGAACTGCTCATGCTCCACCGCAATAAGAAGCCCAATGATGTCCATGAAGGGAAATGGATTGGTGTGGGTGGTAAGTTAGAGCGAGGAGAGACCCCTCAGGAATGCGCGGCGCGTGAAATCTTCGAAGAAACAGGGCTTAAAGCCAAGCCGGTTCTAAAAGGTGTCATCACTTTTCCTGAATTTACGCCAGATTTAGACTGGTACACTTATGTTTTTAAGGTGACAGAGTTCGAGGGGGACTTGATTGACTGTAATGAGGGAACATTAGAATGGGTTCCCTATGACGAGGTTTTGAGCAAGCCGACTTGGGAAGGTGACCATACCTTTGTTGAGTGGCTTTTAGAGGACAAACCCTTCTTTTCAGCCAAGTTTGTTTATGATGGGGATAAATTGTTGGATACCCAAGTTGATTTCTATGAATAAAGGAGAAAGCAGATGCTATTAATCAAAAATGGTCGTGTAATGGATCCCAAGACTGGTTTGGATCAAGAGTGTGATGTTTTAGTCAAAGATGGGAAAATTATCAAAATTGCGCCTGAGATAAAGAAGAAGCAGAAATAATTGATGCTACTGGTCTTGTGGTTGCTCCTGGTTTTGTTGACATTCACGTTCATTTCCGTGAACCTGGTCAAACCCACAAGGAAGATATTCATACTGGGGCCCTTGCAGCTGCTGCAGGTGGTTTTACAACGGTTGTCATGATGGCTAATACTAGTCCAACTATTTCAGATGTGGAGACTTTACAAGAAGTTCTCCAGTCAGCTGCCAAGGAAAAAATCAATGTCAGGACAGTTGCGACCATTACTAATAATTTTAATGGTCAAGACTTGACTGACTTTCAGGCGCTTTTAGAAGCAGGTGCCGTTGGTTTTTCTGATGACGGTATTCCTCTTGAAAGCAGCAAAGTGGTTAAGGCAGCCATGGAAGAAGCCAAAAAACTTAATACCTTTATCAGTCTTCATGAGGAAGATCCAGGGTTGAATGGGATTCTTGGATTTAATGAAAACATCGCTAAAGAACATTTCCATATCTGCGGAGCGACTGGGGTGGCTGAGTATGCTATGATGGCGCGGGATGTCATGATTGCCTATGCAACTAAGGCTCATGTTCATATTCAGCATTTGTCTAAGGAAGAAAGTGTTAAAGTAGTGGAGTTTGCTCAGGGGCTAGGTGCGCAAGTCACAGCAGAAGTAGCGCCACAGCATTTTTCTAAGACCGAAGCACTTCTTTTGACACATGGTAGCAATGCCAAGATGAATCCGCCACTTCGTTTGGAATCAGACCGTCGTGCCGTTATCGAAGGTCTCAAATCAGGCGTCATCACAGTTATCGCGACTGACCACGCACCTCACCATGCAGATGAGAAAAACGTTGAGGATATTACCAAAGCGCCATCTGGTATGACTGGTTTGGAAACATCTCTTTCTCTCGGTTTAACTTATTTGGTGGAAGCTGGGGAGTTGAGCTTGATGGAATTACTTGAAAAAATGTCATATAACCCAGCCAAACTTTATAACTTTGAAGCAGGTTACTTGGCTGAGAATGGTCCAGCAGATATCACTATTTTTGATGCTAAGGCTGACCGCCTTGTGGACTCCCATTTTGCTTCGAAAGCAGCCAACTCACCATTCATCGGTGAAACCTTAAAAGGGCAGGTTAAATATACCATCTGTAAGGGACAAATTGTCTATCAAAACTAGGTGGGAGTCTGCTCTGTAAACAAAAAAATAGAGAGCCTATATGTACCAAACCCATCATTTTAAAGACAAATTTATCTTATTTTTAAAGATATTTTTCCCTATCCTGATTTATCAATTTGCCAATTATTCTGCATCCTTTGTTGATACGACTATGACTGGCCAATACAATACCATGGAGTTGGCTGGTGTGTCTATGGCAACCAGTATTTGGAATCCTTTCTTTACCTTTCTAACAGGTATTGTGTCAGCCTTGGTGCCCATCATTGGTCACCATCTTGGGCGAGGCAAAAAGGAAGAGGTTGCGTCTGATTTTTACCAGTTCATCTATCTGGCCTTGGGCCTATCCGTGGTCTTGCTGGGGATGGTGCTTTTCTTGGCGCCACCAATCTTGAATCATATCGGACTAGAAGCGTCGGTGGCGGCAGTAGCGGTTCGCTATCTCTGGTTTTTATCTATCGGGATTATCCCTTTATTGCTTTTTAGTGTTATTCGTTCCTTGCTGGATTCGCTGGGCTTGACCAAACTGTCCATGTACCTCATGCTTTTGTTACTTCCTCTCAATAGCGGATTTAACTATCTCTTGATTTACGGGGCCTTTGGTGTTCCAGAATTAGGGGGTGCGGGCTCTGGTTTAGGTACTTCCTTGGCTTATTGGGTTTTGCTTGGAATTTCTGTTCTGGTTTTATTTAAACAGGAGAAGCTCAAAGCCTTACATCTTGAGAAACGAATTCCACTTAATATGGATAAAATTAAGGAAGGAGTTCGCTTAGGTCTGCCTATTGGGGGAACTGTCTTTGCGGAAGTGGCTATCTTTTCCGTGGTTGGCTTGATTATGGCTAAGTTTTCGTCCTTGATTATCGCTAGTCACCAGTCAGCTATGAATTTTTCATCTCTCATGTATGCTTTCCCTATGAGTATCTCATCGGCTATGGCTATTGTCGTTTCCTATGAAGTTGGAGCCAAGCGATTTGATGATGCGAAAACCTATATTGGTCTAGGAAGATGGACTGCCCTCATTTTTGCGGCCTTCACCTTATCTTTTCTTTACATTTTTAGGGGAAATGTGGCCAGTCTTTATGGGAACGACTCAGAATTTATCGATTTGACAGCGCGTTTTTTGACTTACAGCCTTTTCTTCCAGTTAGCAGATACCTTTGCGGACCCCCTTCAGGGAATTTTGCGGGGGTATAAGGATACAGTGATTCCTTTTTACCTTGGTTTGGTTGGCTATTGGGGCGTAGCAATCCCAGTGGCTATGCTATTTGATTCCCTAACAGATTTTGGAGCTTATTCTTACTGGATCGGCTTGATTATTAGTCTAATTGTGAGTGGGGTTCTCTACCGTTGGCGTTTAACTGTGATTATGAAGAGATTTGAATCTGTAGAAAAATCTAAACGCTAAAAAGTTTGTGAAAAAATATTCTTTATAAGTAAATCCCTTGTTTTCATGGGGTTTTCTTTTTTATTTTGTGAAATTTTCTTTAGAAAAACTTTGACAGTATTTGCCAAAAACGGTAAAATAGTAAGGTAAGAAGAAACTTAGAAAGGCAAGAAGATGTTAACTTTAGATAAAAATCTTTTGCTAGAGATGTTCCGTAAGATGGAAGAAATCCGTCGTATGGACTTAAAAATTGCACAATTAGTAAAGAAAGGGAAAGTGCCAGGAATGACGCACTTTTCTGTTGGAGAAGAGGCAGCTAACGTGGGTGCTATGTTGGCTCTCAATCCAGATGATTTGATCACATCAAACCACCGTGGTCACGGACAAGCTATTGCCAAAGGGATTGACCTCAACGGAATGATGGCTGAAATCCTTGGTAAATACACTGGAACCTGTAAAGGTAAAGGTGGATCTATGCATATCGCCGACCTTGATGCTGGTAATCTAGGTGCCAATGGTATCGTAGGTGGTGGTATGGGAATCGCTGTTGGTGCAGCCCTCAGTCAGCAAATGCAACATACTAGAAAAATCGTTGTCTGCTTCTTTGGAGATGGTGCGACTAACGAAGGTGTTTTCCACGAAGCAGTGAACATGGCTTCTATCTGGAACCTGCCAGTCATTTTCTATTGCATTAACAACGGTTATGGAATCTCTGCTGATATTAAGAAAATGACCAAAGTAGAACATATCCATCAACGTAGCGCCGCTTATGGAATTCCTGGAATGTTCATCGAAGACGGAAATAATGTCATCGATGTCTACGAAGGATTTAAGAAAGCTGTTGATCATGTTCGCAGTGGCAATGGTCCAGTCTTGATTGAAAGTGTAACTTATCGCTGGCTTGGTCACTCATCATCTGACCCTGGTAAATATCGTACACGTGAAGAAGTGGAATTGTGGAAACAAAAAGACCCAATCGAAAACCTTCGCAAGTACCTCATTGAAAACACTATTGCAAGTGCCGAAGAATTGGAAGAAATCCAAGCGCAAGTCAAGGAAGCAGTAGAAGCTTCTGTTAAATTTGCTGAAGAAAGTCCATTTCCACCGCTTGAATCAGCATTTGAAGATATTTACGCAGACTAAGGAGAAAGAGATAAAATGGAAACAAAAACAATGTCCTTCCGTGACACCATTATCCTTGCTATGTCTGAGGAAATGCGTCGCGATGAAAATGTGTTCTTGATGGGAGAAGACGTCGGTGTCTTCGGAGGAGACTTCGGTACTTCTGTTGGAATGCTTGAAGAATTTGGTCCAGAACGTGTTCGTGACTGTCCTATTTCTGAAGCTGCCATCTCTGGAGCAGCAGCAGGAGCAGCCATGACAGGACTTCGCCCAATCGTCGATATGACCTTCATGGACTTCTCGGTTATTGCCATGGACAATATCGTTAACCAAGCCGCTAAAACACGTTATATGTTTGGTGGTAAAGGTCAAGTTCCAATGACTGTCCGTTGTGCAGCAGGTAACGGAGTTGGTTCTGCAGCCCAGCACTCGCAATCACTAGAGTCTTGGTTTACTCACATTCCTGGTCTTAAGGTTGTGGCACCAGGTACACCTGCGGACATGAAAGGACTGCTCAAGTCTTCTATCCGTGATAACAACCCTGTTATCATTCTTGAGTACAAGTCTGAATTTAACCAAAAAGGGGAAGTGCCAGTTGATCCAGACTACACGATTCCACTTGGAGTTGGGGAAATCAAACGTGAAGGTACAGATGTAACAGTTGTTACTTATGGGAAAATGCTCCGTCGTGTGGTTCAAGCAGCTGAAGAATTAGCAGAAGAAGGAATTTCTGTTGAAATTGTTGACCCACGTACCCTTGTTCCGCTTGATAAGGAGATCATCATAAACTCAGTTAAGAAGACTGGTAAGGTTGTTCTGGTCAACGATGCCCACAAAACAAGTGGCTATATCGGTGAAATTTCAGCTATTATTTCAGAGTCAGAAGCATTTGACTATCTAGATGCACCAATCCGCCGCTGTGCAGGAGAAGATGTGCCGATGCCTTATGCACAAAACCTAGAAAATGCAATGATTCCAACAGTTGAAAGCATCAAAGATGCCATCCGTAAGACTTATAACAAAGAATAGAATTGCATAAGATAAGTTATGTAAATCATTGTTATCTGTCATAAGAAGAGTTGGTTCGATAATAACCGACGAAGGATTTAGTAAGCCTACATGGTTGGTTACTTGATAGTTGCAACCGTAGTAACTTGAGGCACGTTTCGTGTCTAAGTGATTTGAAGAGTTGCGACATGAGTGAGTCGAATCGATAATATTCGACGAATGAATTAGTAAGTCTACTAGGTTGACCGCCTAATAGCGGCAACCGTAGCAACTTGAGATACGTGTTGTATCCAAGTTACTTGTAGAGTTGAACACGGGCTAAAAGCTCGGAAAAAAGATAAATCTCCTTGACTTCATCGAAGCCATCGTCGATTTCCTATTTTTCAGTCGCTTTTGACGCCCTTTGTATTATTTAATTGAATTCGGACGGAGGTCTGTGGAAAAAAGATAGATTTCCTTGTGTTCATCGAACACATCGTCAAATTCCTATTTTTTCATTGCCCTCTGCGTCCTTAATATCTTAGTATAGAATTGGAGAGGTCATGGCTGATGACAAGCTAAGAGCGACTCCTGCAGCTAGAAAGTTAGCGGATGATCTAGGGATCAACCTTTACGACGTTTCTGGCTCAGGTGCAAACGGTCGTGTCCACAAAGAAGACGTGGAAACTTATAAAGACACAAATGTGGTTCGCATTTCGCCACTTGCAAAACGAATTGCCCTCGAACATAATATTGCTTGGCAGGAAATCCAAGGAACAGGTCATCGTGGCAAGATAATGAAGAAGGACGTTTTAGCCTTGCTTCCTGAAAATATCGAAAACGATACTATCAAGTCTCCTGCTCAGATTGAAAAAGTGGAAGAAGTTCCTGATAATGTAACACCATACGGTGAAATTGAGCGTATTCCAATGACACCAATGCGTAAGGTTATTGCCCAACGTATGGTTGAATCTTACCTAACTGCACCAACCTTCACCCTCAACTATGAAGTTGATATGACTGAAATGCTCGCCCTTCGTAAGAAGGTTCTGGAGCCAATCATGGAAGCAACTGGGAAGAAGACTACTGTAACAGACCTTCTTTCACTTGCAGTTGTTAAGACATTGATGAAACATCCTTACATCAACGCTTCATTGACAGAAGATGGCAAGACCATTATCACTCACAACTATGTCAATCTTGCCATGGCAGTTGGAATGGATAATGGATTGATGACACCTGTTGTTTACAATGCTGAGAAGATGACTCTTTCAGAGTTGGTTGTTGCATTCAAAGATGTCATTGGTCGTACCTTGGATGGCAAATTGGCTCCAAGTGAACTTCAAATTCAACATTCACAATCAGTAACTTGGGAATGTTTGGCGTTCAGTCCTTTGGTCCTATCATTAACCAACCAAACTCAGCTATCCTTGGTGTCAGTTCGACAATTGAGAAGCCAGTTGTCGTCAATGGTGAAATTGTGATTCGCCCAATCATGAGCCTAGGATTAACTATCGACCACCGTGTTGTTGATGGTATGGCTGGTGCTAAGTTTATGAAAGACTTGAAAGAATTGATTGAAAATCCAATCTCAATGTTGATTTAAGAACAAGAGTATTCATTTTTAAGATATAGATAAAGGAAGGAAGACATGGCCTTAGAAGTAATTATGCCAAAAGCCGGCGTGGATATGACAGAAGGACAAATCGTCCAATGGAATAAAAAAGTCGGAGAATTTGTAAAAGAAGGAGAAATCCTTTTGGAAATCATGACTGATAAAGTCAGCATGGAATTGGAAGCTGAAGAAGATGGGTACTTGATTGCTATCCTTAAAGGGGACGGTGAAACAGTTCCTGTAACGGAAGTTATCGGTTACCTCGGAGAAGAAGGGGAAAACATCCCAACAGCTGGAGCAACAGTGCCAGAAGCTAGCCCAGAACCTGCAGCAAGTGCCTCAAACGATGATGGTAAGAGCGATGATGCTTTTGATATCGTTGTGATTGGTGGAGGTCCTGCTGGTTATGTTGCAGCCATTAAAGCTGCCCAACTCGGCGGTAAGGTTGCCCTTGTTGAGAAATCTGAACTTGGTGGAACATGCTTGAATCGTGGATGTATTCCAACCAAGACCTACCTTCATAACGCTGAAATTATCGAAAACATTGGTCATGCCGCAAACCGTGGTATCGTGATTGAAAATCCTAACTTCACTGTTGATATGGACAAACTTTTAGAAACTAAATCTAAAGTTGTTAATACTCTTGTTGGTGGTGTTGCAGGACTTCTTCGTAGCTACGGAGTTACTGTTCATAAGGGTATCGGTACTATTACTAAAGACAAGAATGTCTTGGTAAATGGTTCTGAATTGCTTGAAACCAAGAAAATCGTCCTTGCCGGTGGTTCAAAAGTCAGCAAGATCAACGTTCCTGGTATGGAATCTCCACTTGTCATGACTAGTGACGACATTCTTGAAATGAACGAAGTTCCAGAAAGCCTTGTTATCATCGGTGGTGGAGTTGTCGGTATCGAACTTGGTCAAGCCTTTATGACATTTGGTTCAAAAGTGACTGTTATCGAAATGATGGACCGTATCGTGCCAGCCATGGATGCAGAAGTGTCTAAGAATCTTCGCTTGATTCTTGAGCGTAAAGGTATGACCATCTTGACTGGTACTAAACTGCAAGAAATCATCGAGGAAAATGGTCAACTTCGTATCAAGATTGAAGGAAAAGACGATATCATCGCAAGCAAAGCTCTTCTTTCAATTGGTCGTGTGCCAGACCTTGAAGGTATTGGAGAGGTTGAGTTTGAATTGGATCGTGGTCGTATCAAGGTCAACGAATACATGGAAACTTCAGTTCCAGGTATCTATGCACCTGGTGACATCAACGGTACTAAGATGTTGGCTCACGCAGCCTTCCGTATGGGTGAAGTTGCCGCTGAAAATGCTCTTAAAGGAAATCATGCTGTTGCCAAATTGAATTTGACTCCTGCAGCTATCTACACTCTTCCTGAAGTAGCAGCAGTAGGGTTGACAGAAGAACAAGCCCGTGAGAAATACGATGTTGCCATCGGTAAGTTCAACTTTGCGGCTAACGGACGTGCCATTGCCTCAGATGCAGCTCAAGGTTTCGTTAAAGTTATTGCGGATAAGAAATACGGAGAAATTCTTGGTGTTCATATCATCGGTCCTGCAGCTGCAGAATTGATTAACGAGGCATCAAGCATTATCGAAATGGAAATTACTGTTGAAGAAATGCTGAAGACTATCCACGGACACCCAACCTACTCTGAAGTGATGTACGAAGCATTTGCAGATGTTTTAGGAATGGCCATCCATTCACCTAAGAAAAAATAAAAGAAAGATAGAATAGACTGGAAAGATATTTTCCAGTCTCTATCGTATAAAGGGATATCATGAAATATATTATCAATCATTCAAACGACACTGCCTTTAATATTGCCTTGGAAGAATATGCCTTTAAACACTTACTAGATGAGGATCAAATCTTCCTACTTTGGATTAACAAGCCATCTATCATTGTTGGTCGTCACCAGAATACCATCGAAGAAATCAACCGTGATTATGTTCGCGAAAATGGTATTGAGGTAGTTCGCCGTATTAGTGGTGGTGGAGCTGTTTACCACGATTTAAATAACCTCAACTACACGATCATTTCAAAAGAAGATGAAAACAAGGCTTTTGACTTCAAGAGCTTCTCAACTCCAGTTATCAATACTTTGGCTCAACTTGGGGTTAAAGCTGAGTTCACAGGCCGTAATGACCTTGAGATTGATGGTAAGAAGTTCTGTGGCAATGCCCAAGCCTATATCAATGGCCGTATCATGCACCACGGTTGCTTGCTCTTTGACGTTGATTTGTCAGTCCTCGCAAATGCCCTCAAGGTTTCAAAGGACAAATTTGAATCAAAAGGTGTGAAATCCGTCCGTGCCCGTGTCACCAATATTGTCAATGAATTACCAGAAAAAATCACAGTCGAAGAATTCCGTGACTTACTCTTGGAATACATGAAAAAAGAGTATCCAGAGATGACAGAATACGTTTTTTCTGAGGAAGAATTGGCTGAAATCAATCGCATCAAGGATACTAAGTTTGGTACTTGGGACTGGAACTACGGTAAATCACCTGAATTTAACGTCCGTCGTGGAACAAAATTTACCAGTGGTAAGGTGGAAGTCTTTGCTAACGTTACTGAATCAAAAATCCAAGATATCAAGATTTATGGTGACTTCTTTGGTATTGAAGATGTTGCTGCAGTAGAAGATGTCCTTCGTGGGGTGAAATACGAACGCGAAGATGTCCTTAAGGCTCTAGAAACCATTGATATCACACGCTACTTCGCTGGTATTAGCCGTGAAGAAATCGCTGAAGCGGTAGTTGGATAAATCAAAAAAGAAGTTGGTTGTAGGACCAGCTTCTTTTTTAAAAATCAAATATTACATAATTTATTTTATGTATTTTATAAACTATCTAGAGCATTCTTTTGTTCATCATTAACGATATGGGTATAGAGGTCAGTGACTTGTGTGCTAGCATGTCCTAGCTGGTGACTGACCAAAACTTGCGATTTAGTCGCGTCATAGAGCCTAGTTGCTAGGGTATGTCGTAATTTGTGGGGGGTCACACGGACTTTGAAGTCCTCAGAGTACTTAGCAACCATTTTCTCAACGCTGGAAGCATCGATACGATTAGGAACACCTCTGTAGAGAGTTAAAAAGAGTGCGGTATCCGTCTTTTCTGTCTTATAGCGTTTATTACGAATGGCTAGATAATTCTCTAAATAAGGCTTAGCAAAAGCAGCGACATTGACCGAGTCACGTTTGCCTCCTTTTCGAGTGACATCAATAACCATCATTTTAAGATTGAGATCTCTTAGATCCAGATTAACAGCTTCAGATAAGCGGACACCAGACGCCAATAGAAGGGCAATGATAGCCAAATCACGTTCTTTATTTTTATTAAATGAAGATAGGGCGCGATTTGAAAGTTGTTGTGGATACTCTTGGTCAATATAAGTTAGAAAACCTTCTGTTTCATCACCTAAAAAGAGTTTTTGCTTGATGTTTTCAGCTCTGGCAGCAAGTGTTTCTTTCTTTTTCTTGGTTGAAACTTTTTTCATTACATTACGATAGAAATAAGGTTCCCCCTGGTCGTTTTCGACTTCCTCGGTTAGATACTTATAAAGACTGGAAAGAGCTGACAAGGTTCGATTGATAGTTGTCTGAGAAACTCCTTGCTTGGTTGTATTAGCATTCAGCAAAGGACGTTCACGTAGGTAAAGAATAAAAGATTCCATGTCTTTCTTAGACATATTTTCCAAGACAGATAAAGGAATATCAGACATTTTATCTGCATTTGAAATACCAGACTCCAAAATCCAGCTGAAAAATCGATTATATTCCTTGAGGTATTCGTACAAGGTTGTAAAGCTGTAAGGAACAGCAAGCTTAGATTGGTAGTATTCAAGAACATACCAGGGCATGATTTGTTTTAGTTTGTCGATTCGTTCCAGTAAAATCTCACGTTTCATGTATTTTCTCCATAAATAAGTCTACTAGTAGTATAGCATAGACTTATTTATTTTTCAAGAAAATTATAGTTTTTCGGAAAGATATTGTAGAGGACATAGATGCAAAGAAAACTATATAACCATACGAAAAATTCTTCTTTATACATCATCATACTTGACTAACATATTAGGTATTTTTGTTTCAAGACTCTTGCGAACTTTACCTTGTATTGCAGTGTCCATTTGGCTGTTAATACTTGTTATTGTTGCTTTAGTATCTCTTGCAATTGTTTTCGATTTTTGGTCAAAACTTTCTTTTATTTGATTTTTAGCGGTCTTTGCCAATTGGCATTGTGCCAGAATACGATTTCTTTCCATCATGCGATACATTTGTTTTAGAGCGTATTGGTATTCTTCATCAGTATAGTACTCATTCATTGGTGCTTGCATAGTTTCTCCTTAGTTTTTGATATTCTTCATCTAAGATATTTTTTCTTTGTAGAAATTTTTTATCTATTTTTTCTTTTTCTTTTTCCAGTTTTATTTCATTAGTTCTATAAACTTGGTTAGAATGATATCTCAAATTTTCTATTTCTGTAAAGTACTCTCTAACACAATCAGCTGGTGATGAAAACTTTCTTAATACTAGGTACATTTTATCAGCTTCTTCGTTCATGATCTTTTCTAATCTTACAGAACGTTCCTCTAAGTCTAGTGTCTTTTCTCTAACTTGTTCTTTTCCAGATAGTATTGTTCTTCGAGGTTAAGAATTTCCCTCTCTTTTTGTCTAATGGCATCCCATTTTACATCTCTGCTTTCCATTGTCTGAACTCCTTAGCAAATTGTGTGTCTGTTGCCACTGTTTTTTCGATGACTTCCTGTAATTGTTTATCCAAATTTTCAAATCCTTGGGCGGAAGCATTCATCTTAGTGACTATTTGATCCGTTTCTGCCTGAAAAGTATCGATAAACTGTGCTTGAGTGATACCTTGGCTAGCAAAAAGAGCTTCAACTTCATAGGGAGCTAAGGCTGTATAGCTTGTAAAATCGATTTTTGACCAAATTTCTTGTAATTCTTGGTTAGCAATCTTGGCTAAGGCGCTCACTTCATCGGCTCCAGTTCTTGCTGCCGTAGCCATTGATGATGATAATATAGAACCTTGAGCTGCATCTAAGTATATTTCCTCAGAGCTACTAATGCCACCTGATGACCATTTTGACTTCAAGTCCTTGTAATGAGCCATTCCTCGGAGACTGTTGGCATAAACTCGATAAACACCACTAATTAAGGGTTTTCCTCCTTTACCATCTACAACTTGACCAGTTACAGGATCAAACTCCCAATCATCGATATTGTGGCTAGTTCCGTTCAGCCAGAATATTGTATCAGGCATTTTTAAGAAGGACTTATTAAACCATTCAGGGTGATTGAAATCATTCCAACGTACTACATCATCATGTTTTCTACGGTAATCAATAAACATGGCTGGATTTATCAATAAATGCTTTTTCTTCGTTAGAAAGTGATAGATAAGTGAACCAAGCGTTAAAAGTTGTAGTTGGAATATGATATTTAGCTCCTACTTTCAGCATATAAGATCCTTGTGAATAACCAGAAAGTTGACTGACTTCATATCTAGGGTCTTCCATAATTTCTTTTACAAATCGGTCCGCTACATAATATTGAGGTGATATAGATGTCTCTCTTTCTGCAATTGCAGTTACAACATCAATCTTAGTAGGACTCCCTGGATCCGTCCCTGCAGCAATAACAGCTATATTTTTATAATCTGGTTCACCGTTGACAATTGGTGCAACCGCTAGTCCATCAAAACCTGTTCCTTTGTGAGACTTAGTCGCAACAACACGGAATTCTTGACCATCGGACGTGGTTATAGTGTTGGTCTCTTCGAAATCAGATGAAGAAGGATTCGGATTAGGAGTTTCGGTAACCAAAGGTCTATTATTTCTCTCGGCATATTCAGCATTGACGCTATATACATTCTTCCCATGGTTTAATTCATTAAGTTGTTTATCTGTATAATTGAATACCATTACTGCTTCCCTCTTTCTTTGTTAGAGTATGTAACCGTAACTGTATTAGTTGTTATTCCTTTTCTTAGGTTAAGAAAATCTCGTTGTCCATAAGTCATACGACCGTTATAATTTTGTTTCTCATCTAAGTTATGTGGAATTCCATAAAAGATTTTTTCCCCATCTTTGAACAAGATATCAAGCTTACAAGACCAGTCGCCTGGAGGATTCGTGTATTCTGGATTGGACATTTTAATCTCCTCAATCCCTTCATAGGAATTCTTTAAAGCATTAACCAGACTTACTTCATATTCTCTATTTCGACGCTCTTCTTGAGACTTCCCTAACATACTAAACACAAAAACACCTCCTGTTGTGATGGCTACGAGTAACAAAACGATTAGTAGTCTTATATATCTTTTTTTATTGCTGGAATTATTCATTTAAGTTGTTCTCCTTTTTCTACTTGAAAACTCTTCATTTATAATATAAATAGCAAAATCTTGGTTTAAATTATTCAATTGATTATCAGTATAATTAAATACCATTATTGCTCTCCTGTTTCATCATTTGAATATTGCACTAATACAGTAGATTCTGTTTTACCAATGTGTTTTTTTAGTTTCAACCATTGTTGATTAATTTCCTCATCAGTATTTCCTTTCATAAGGCCATCGTGGTTTTCTTTATAAGTTAATCTGTGATTAATTCCATAAGTTATCATTTGATTATCACTGAACTTTATTTCAATATCACAAGACCATGATCCCGGCTTCTCACTATAATAAGGTTCCGTAATCTTGATCTCTTCTATCCCTTCATAGGAATTCTTTAAAGCATTCACCAGACTGACTTCGTACTCTCTATTCCGACGTTCTTCTTGAGATTTCCCTAACATGCTAAACATAAAAACACCTCCTGCTGTGATTATTGCGAGTGACAAAACGATTAGCAGCCTTTTATAATTTTTTTTATTGCTGGAATTGTTCATTTAAGCATTTCTCCTTTTCTTCATTCTACTATAATTTAAAGATAAATAACACTAGAATAGAAAAAAAGTAGCTAAAACAAGTCCCATCAAAACCAGTTCCTGTGTCAGACTTAGTCACAACGACACGGAATTCTTGACCATCTGAGGCGGTAATAGTCTTGGTTTTTTCTAAATTATCAGAAGATATATTTTCAATGAGATTTGAATTGACATAAGTTCTACCGTCACGCTTAGCGAATTCAAGGTTTACACTATATACAGCATAATCCCGATTTAAATTGTTTAGCTGCTCGCTCATCTGTATAGGAAAATGTCATCATTGTTCTCCTGTGCTATTATCTGAATATGTAACAATTACTTTTAAGTCGGTCACTCCTTTGTAATTGTTAAGGAATTGCTTTTTATTATTGGTCAATGATCCTTGATAATTCTTTTTATCATGGAGTCCATGGCCTATCCTATACTTAGTTTTTCTTTCATCATTAAATTTGATTTCTACATCACAAGACCACGAACCCGGAGGGCTTGTGTATGCTGGATTGGACATTTTAATCTCCTCAATTCCTTGGTAAGAATTTTTTAAAGCATTCACCAGACTGACTTCGTACTCTCTATTCCGACGCTCTTCTTGTGATTTCCCTAACATGCTAAACAAAAAAACACCTCCTGCTGTGATGATTGCGAGTAACAAAACGATCAGTAACCTTTTATGACTCTTTTTGATGCCAGAATTACTCATTTAAGCTTTTCTCCTTTTTCTTATTGTACTATAAGAAAGATTAGTCTATATTACACTATAATAAGGAAAAATTATTTCAGATTTATCAATCTCAGTAGGGCTCCAAGGATCTGTTCCTGCAGCAATCACAGCTATACTTTTATAATCTGGTTTGCCGTTGACCATAGGAGCTACCGCCAAACCATCAAAACCTGTTCCTAGGTCAAACTTAGTGGCAACGACACGGAATTCTTGACCATCTGAGGTAGTTATAGTGTTGGTTTCATCCGAAAATAACTTATCATCTGTTTTGGATACAACCTTCTTTTCAACTTCCCTTTCAGCATACTCAGAATTTACACTATAAACATTTTTCCCTTGATTTAATTCATTAAGTTGTTTATCAGTATAACTATACACCATTAATATTCTCCTTCTGAACCGTCTGAATAAACAACTTTTGTGAGTTTATTTGTCTTTCCCAAGTGACTATTCAAAAAATCTCGATCCTCTTTTCTATTCTCTCTCTCTAAAGATACATCAGAAATACGTTTATCATTTTTCGAATAATTAATTTTATATTTTATGCTTCTATCATTAAAAAATAGTTCAACTACGCAAGTCCAACTTTCTGGCGGATTTGTGTAGTTTGCATTAGAAAATCTAATTTCTTCAATACCCTCATAACTATCTTTTAAAGTTTCAACCAGACTCACTTCATACTCTCTATTTCGATGTTCTTCTTGAGATTTCCCTAACATGCTAAACATAAAAACACCTCCTGCTGTGATGATTGCGAGTGACACAACGATTAGTAGCCTTTTATGACTCTTTTTGATGCCAGAATTACTCATTTAAGCTTTCCTCCTTTTCTTCATTCTACTATAATTTAAAGATAAATAACACTAGAATAGAAAAAAATGTATCTAAAACAAGTTCCATCAAAACCTGTTCCTGGGTCAGACTTAGTCGCAACGACACGGAGTTCTTGACCATCGGGGGTGATTATAGTGTTGGTTTCATAGCTAGCTAATTCAGAATCAGGTTTATTAACAACAAGCTTTTTATATTTTCGTCTAGCAAACTCTGAATTCACACTGTAAACACCAGTATCTCTATTTAAATTATTAAGCTGTTTATCTGTATAATTAAATGTCATTATTGCTCTTCTTCGTCGTTATCAGAATAAGTTACCCTGATTTTCGAAGTGGTTTTACCCTTGTTTTCATTCAAAAACTGTCTATCTTCTATTCTTCCTTCCCATTCCAATGAAGCATCTGTTATTTCTTCGGTGTCTAAAGAATATCCAATCCCATACTTAATTTTTCTTTCATCTTTGAACTTGATTTCTACATCACAAGACCATGACCCTGGTGGGTTTGTATAATCAGGATTCATAATCTTGATCTCTTCTATCCCGTCATAAGAATTTTTTAAAGCATTTACCAAACTAACTTCATACTCTCTATTCCGACGTTCTTCTTGAGATTTCCCTAACATGCTAAACATAAAAACACCTCCTGCTGTGATGATTGCGAGTGACACAACGATTAGAAGCCATTTATGACTTTTTTTGATGCCAGAATTACTCATTTAAGCTTTCCTCCTTTTTCTACTTGAAAACTCTTCATTTACAATATAAATAGCAAAATCTTGGTTTAAATTATACAATTGTTCATCAGTATATTAGAACTTCATCACTGTTCTCCTTGCTCATAATCAGAATAAGTAATTTGGACTGATTTTAAAGTTTTTCCTTTATGAGTTTCTAAATACTGCCAATCTTCGTTTGTTTCTTGACGACCACCATAATTTGTTTTATAACTTAAATGGTGATTAATCCCATATTTAAGAGTTTTTTCATCAATAAACTTAATTTCTACATCACAAGACCATGAACCTGGAGGGTTTGTGTAGTTTGGATTGGAAATCTTAATCTCCTCAATCCCTTGGTAAGAATTTTTTAAAGCATTCACCAAACTAACTTCGTACTCTCTATTCCGACGTTCTTCTTGAGATTTCCCTAACACGCTAAACATAAAAACACCTCCTGCTGTGATGATTGCAAGTAACAAAACGATTAGTAACCTTTTATGACTCTTTTTATTGCTGGAATTGTTCATTTAAGCTTTTCTCCTTTTTATTATACTATAAGAAAGATTAGTCTATATTACACTATAATAAGAAAAAGTTATTTTACATCTGTCAATCATAGTAGGACTCCCAGGATCGGTTCCAGTAGCAATCACGGCTACATTTTTATAATCTGGTTTGCCGTTCACAATAGGTGAAACCGCCAGTCCATCAAAATCTGTTTCAATGTCAGACTTAGTGGCGACACCACGGAATTCTTGATTATCGGAGGTGGTTATGGTGTTAATTTCACCTTGTTTAACTCGTTATCTGATTTAGCAGTAACAATATTTGTTCGATTTTCTTTACGTTGTACGAACTAAGTATTAACACTGTAAACATTCGGACCTTGATTCAATTTATTAAGTTGTTTATCTGTATAAATGTATTTATTCATCATAGGTCCCCTTCTGAGCCATTCGAATATTTAACTTTAACTTTTGACTTAGTAGAACCTCGTCTAGAATTTAGAAAATGTTGAAATTCTTCATCTTCGTTATTATATACACCGATCCTAATTTTATTCGAGTTTATATCAAAAGCTAAAACATGTTCCTTAGATGTTCCATCAAAAAATTTTAGTTTCACATCAGCCCCCCAAGCCTCTGAAGGAATTGAGCTGTACGAGGGGTTCGTAATTGTTATCTCCTCAATCCCTTCATATGAATTCTTTAAAGCATTCACCAAACTAACTTCATACTCTCTATTCCGACGCTCTTCTTGGGATCTCCCTAACATAGAAAACATAAAAACACCTCCTGCTGTGATGATTGCGAGTAACAAAACGATTAGTAACCTTTTATGACTCTTTCTGATGCCAGAATTACTCTTTTAAGCTTTCCTCCTTTTCTCATTATACTATAACCTAGAATAATTTAATCATTTTTTATAATATGTTATAATATTTCTAACAAGAAAAAACCGACCTCATTGCTGAGAATCGGTTTTCTAGTGTATTTAATTAAGAAATTCGTTTTC
>BNJS01002739.1_pt1 | contig 75703 bp, 71 predicted proteins | sample 8540461 | NCBI WGS metagenome assembly BNJS01 (sample SAMD00202454, study PRJDB9452) | human saliva metagenome | isolation source: human saliva | place: Japan
ACTGTTAATCAGGGGGTCGTTGGTTCAAGCCCATCCTGAAGCGCAACGCGCAACATTCGAAAGAGTGTTGCGCGTTTTGTTTTTGGGTAATCATCACCCAATCACCTTAGATACAACTACACTAAAACTAATGTGACGTGATACCTCTTTGAAAGTATCACGTCACATTTTACCATACAGTGGCAGGACTTCCGGTATAAGTTGTACCTATCCAAAACTCAGAATGCGAAAAAATATTGTTATTGGCAGTCCAAAAGGTTGCTTTCTGCGTTTCTTCTTTGATGAGTTTGCCATTCAAATACCCTTTATAGGTAACAAAAATCGCAGGGGGAGGTTCCTGCAAAACGGTCTCATGATTAGTATACTGTATTGAAACCCCTAAACCATAAGCCTTCTTAGTCGTATAGCAAGTGATTGTCTTTGAAAAGGAATCTTTCAAGTCCTCATAAGAATAACCACAAAAACCTTCCAGAGTACCTAAATCCTTTCCCTCACCATCAAAAAGAAGATTATTTGGACTTTGCGTCACTTCGTAATAATACCCCCTGAATGATATTGCAGGCTTAAAACCTTCGATATCTCCCGAGACTGACACCTCAATTTTATATTCTCCACGCTTTGTCCCTTTAAAATAGGGCACATCATCTTCACTTTCAGTGGAACCACAAGCAACAAACGCCGACAATACAAACAGAAATGCACTGAGAGAGAACAGAACAGAAAAAACTCTTTTCATAGACTATTAGTTTATCCACATAAAACAAAACGCTCAGACCGAAAAACATAGACTTTTCAAGTCTCTCACATTTGCAAAGGTATATTGTTCTGATGATTCCGCCAAATACAAGTTCCTTTTATCCACGTAAAATTCAACATATCTAGAAATGGCGACAGGAATAGTCCCACTTTCTTGGAAAAATCTCCCACGTTTTTACAAAAATCTCCCACGTTTTTGGGAAAAAGTCCCACGTTTTTTGGAAAACGTCCGATGTTTTTATTGGATGCTTGGAGAAGAATGATTCTCACTTCCGAGAAGCATTTTTGGTGCTCCCTGTCTTCTTCTTTTCCACCTTCTCGCGTGTGCGCGCACGCGCACACCACAGAGATTTTGTGCTTTTTGCTTTCACAACCTTCACAAAATTCGATGTAGTCTATTGCTATTCAGTGGAATACAAGGGTATTAGGAACGGCGTTCTTCTAATGAGCAACAAAGACGGTATGGTTGAGGCCATGAAAGGTGCCATATTTGGGGACGAAATAGCCTGGTTTGCCAGTCATTTTTATGAAAACTCAACGCCCATCGGTGAAGGTTGTGAAAGCAAAAAGTGTATGTTTGCTGGTAATGCGCGCGCGTACACGAGAAAACTCACCCTTTATTTTTTTTCGTCTGGAGTGAGTCGCTAATACTGGAGAGGGTAGTGGCCCCTTTTTGATTATTTTCATCACTTTGAATGCTGCTTTTTCTAGGCTTATTGTGTTTTGTTGTAATGTTTAGTTTGCAGAATGTTTGGTGTCTAAAGAAAAAAGTGCACTTTTCTTTGATTTTTTCTCACTTTCGCCTCTTATCCTCCCATATAAAGTAGGGGCGCAAAAAAAATCTGCGTAGCCCTGAAGGACCGCGCAGATGAGCATTGATTCTAGAAAGAGAGAAAGTTTGAAAGGAGGCTGACTAGAGAATTGTGATGTTGGGGAGGTGTTCGGCAAAGATGCGTTGAGCATTCTCCTTGCGCTCCTTGGAGAGTGGGTCTACACCTTCGAGTGGATATTTCAGACCCATCTCTTGATATTTGTACGACCCCATCACGTGATAAGGCAGCACTTCGACACGCTCAATCACGGTGTAGGGCTCTAGATATTCAGCCACGGCATGGAGACGATCGTCTCTGTCGGTGATGCCAGGCACCACCACGTGGCGCAACCAAATGGGTTTGCCTATTTCTTGAAGATAGTCCAAAAAGCGAGCATTGTTTTGACGCGTCACACCGATGTATTCTTTGTGGATGCTGTCGTCCACGGTTTTTACATCGAAGAGAATGAGGTCGGCTTCGGCTGCTGCACGGCGCGCGGCTTCGTTCCATACAGAACCCGCTGTGTCGAGCGCGGTGTGGATTCCCTCTTCGTGACAAAGTTTGAAATAGGCTTCCACAAACTCTGCTTGCACCAAGGGTTCTCCGCCTGTGCAAGTGACTCCTCCGGTGCGAATGAAGTTTTTGTATTTTCGCACCTCTCTCATGAGTTCTTCTGGGGTCATCTCGTATTTGGTTTTGGCAGCAATTTCCCAAGTGTCGGGATTGTGGCAAAATTGGCAACGCATGGGACACCCTTGTAGGAAGGTGACAAAACGGATGCCAGGACCATCTACAGTGCCCATGGATTCGAGAGAGTGTATGCGTCCAACGATGGGAGAAGGTGTACTCATGATGAGGAAATAGGATGAAAAAGTGTGGAAGGATTGAGGCTATGCTCAAAAAGGGCAAGACACCCAATGCCGGGGCAAGCCGCAGCGATGAGTGTCTTGCTGAGAGAGTTCTCGTAGGGATTGCGCAACGAGGGCGCAATGTTGATTAGCAGCTAGCGCTAATGGTACGAGAGATAACGTCGAGTTGTTGTTCGCGAGTGAGCTTGATGAAGTTCACAGCGTAACCAGATACGCGGATGGTGAGCTGAGGATACTTCTCGGGATGCTCCATTGCATCATAGAGAAGATCGCGATCGAATACGTTCACGTTGAGGTGTTGACCACCATCGGGAGTGAAGTAACCGTCCATGAGGTTCACGAGGTTAGCTTCGCGGCTCGCTTCGTCCTTACCGAGGGTAGCAGGAGAGATAGCCCAAGTGTAAGAGATACCGTCGTGAGAGTGTTGGAAAGGCAACTTCGCTACAGAAGCGAGTGAAGCTACAGCCCCCTTAGTGTCGCGACCATTCATGGGGTTAGCACCAGGAGCGAAAGGCACACCAGAAGGACGACCGCAAGGAGTAGCACCAGTGTGCTTACCATAAACCACATTAGAAGTGATGGTGAGCAATGACTGAGTGGCGATAGAATCGCGGTAGGTGTCGTGCTGACGCATGTAGTTCATGAACTTCTCGGTGATCATTACAGCGAGTTCGTCAGTAGCTTCGTCGTTGTTACCGAAAGGCACGTAAGAACCTTCTTGTTCGAAACCAACAGCGAGACCACGTTCGTCGCGAATCACGCGCACCTTACCAAATTTGATGGCAGCGAGAGAGTCGGCAACGATGGAGATACCTGCGATACCGCTGGCACGAGTGCGAATGATGTCGCCATCGTGAAGTGCCATTTCGAGAGCTTCGTAGCTATACTTGTCGTGCATGTAGTGGATGATGCGGAGGGCGTTGCAGTAAACGCGAGCCAACCAGCTCATCATTTGCTCGAACTTAGCCATTACCTCATCGAAATCGAGGTATTCGCTAGTGATAGCAGGGAAGAGGGGAGAGATTTGCTTGCCGTTGAGTTCATCGACACCACCGTTGATGGCATAGAGAAGGCACTTAGCAAGGTTGGCGCGAGCACCGAAGAACTGCATTTGCTTACCGATGCGCATAGGAGATACGCAGCATGCGATACCGTAGTCATCACCGTAGTCAGGACGCATGAGGTCGTCGTTCTCATACTGGATAGCAGAGGTAGCGATAGACATCTTAGCGCAGTACTTCTTCCAGTTTTCAGGAAGGCGAGTAGACCAAAGCACAGTGAGGTTGGGTTCGGGTGCAGGTCCGAGGTTGGTGAGGGTGTGGAGGATACGGAAGCTAGTCTTAGTCACCATGGTGCGGCCGTCCATGCCCATACCACCGATAGATTCAGTCACCCATACAGGGTCACCAGAGAAGAGAGCGTTGTACTCAGGAGTGCGGAGGAAGCGCACGATGCGGAGCTTCATCACGAACTGGTCGATGAGTTCTTGAGCTTCTACTTCAGAGAGCTTACCAGCCTTGATGTCGCGTTCGATGAAGATGTCCAAGAAAGTAGACACACGACCGATAGACATAGCAGCACCATCTTGGTCCTTGATGGCAGCGAGGTAAGCGAGATATACATATTGTACAGCTTCGCGAGCGTTTTCAGCAGGACGAGAGAGGTCGAAACCATAAGCTTCACCGAGCTTGATGAGTTCCTTCAAAGCATTGATTTGCTCAGTAGTTTCTTCGCGGAGCTGAATCGTCTTGTCATTCATCTCTTGGATTTCAAGACGATTGAGATAAGCTTGCTTGTCAGCGATGAGGTTGTCTACACCATAGAGAGCAACACGACGGTAGTCACCGATGATGCGACCACGGCCATAAGCGTCGGGCAAACCAGTGATGACGTGGCTGTTGCGGCAACGGCGGATGTCGGAAGTGTAAGCCGAGAACACACCTTCGTTGTGAGTCTTGCGATACTTGGTGAAGATTTCCTTAGTCCATGGATCCAACTCGTAGCCATAAGCGTTGAGTGCATTTTCTACCATGCGCACACCGCCCTTGGGGAAGATACCGCGCTTGAGGGGAGCATCGGTTTGGAGACCTACTACGACTTCCTTATCCTTGTCGATGTAGCCAGCACCATAGGTGGTTACGCTTTGGGGAAGACGAGTTTCTACGTCGTAGAGACCCTTCTCGCGTTCTACCTTGAACATTTCGCTCAATTTGTCCCAAAGGGCGAGCGTATTCTCTGTAGCGGGGGCGAGGAAGCTGTCGTCGCCTTCATAGGGAGTGTAGTTGTACTGGATGAAGTCGCGTACGTTTACTTCGCGCTTCCAGATGTTACCTTCGAAGCTACCTGCAATATCGGTCAGTTTCATGATGGTTGTTGTTTGGAGTGATTGTTTGGGTGAGATGACCTCCCTCAGTAGTGGAAGAGATGGACAGTAGTGAAGAGTAAACGCCAGTTTTTTTCTGAGAAAAGAAGGCGGTTAACCTGAAAGAATATGCAGACAAGTGCTGCATTTTTTTACACTGCTGTTAGGTCTGTTTCTGCACTGCTGATGGAGATCCATCGCGGGTTATTTATCTCAGACGATACAAAAAAATACGATTTTTATCCCTATATCATGCAAGTATTTCGTAGAGAAACTGCAATAAAAAAAATAGTGTTAAGAGGCTGGATTGTACTCATGGATGCGCAAAATAGGGGGTGCGTGCGCAAAAAACGGCGCGCAAAATTTCTTTCACCTCCAAATTGTAATATCTATACTTTGCAAAATTGAAGGAAAATTTGGGTGAATAATTTTTGGATTGTAATGATTACAATTAGATTTTCTCCAATTGCGTGGAGAAAAAACATAGGGTTTCTCAAAACTGCGCGTCAAAAAGACTTTACCTTTAGGAGTGGAGTATAAAAAAATCCCCTGCATCTGTGACGATGCAAGGGATGAGAAGTAGCCGCTCTGTTGAAATATCATGGAATGATATATATACATAACGAGGGGTTCTAAAGTTTAGGCTTCGGAGTCGTTTTTGAATACCAAACCCTCGGCTTGTTTTTCCACCAAGATGGGCTGAGCGGAAGAAACGGTGCCACCCAGGATGGCGCGGGACAAATCGTTGAGGAGATATTGTTGGAGTGCGCGCTTCACAGGACGTGCGCCAAAGTCGGGATCGTAACCCTCTTCGGCTAGGAAGGCTATCGCATCGTTGTTCACACGGAGGGTGATGCCTTGTTCTTCCAAACGGCGAGCGATGGTCTTGATGTGGATGCGCACAATCTGCTCGATTTCGTTGCGAGAGAGGGGATGGAACATGAGGATGTCGTCGATGCGATTGACAAACTCGGGGCGTAGTCCAGGAATGGGCGTGCCATTAGAAGACAATCGAGGTTGGGTGAGCTGATTCACCAATTTCTCTCGAGTGGCTTCCGAAATATGGTGTTCGCCTTCAGCGTTTGTACCGAAGACTTCCGTTTCCTTACCCGTGAGCAAGTTGGACGTCATGATGATGATGGTGTTTTTGAAGTTCACCGTGCGACCTTTGTTGTCGGTGAGGCGACCATCATCAAGTACTTGCAAGAGGATGTTGAAGACGTCGGGGTGTGCCTTCTCAATCTCATCGAAGAGTACGACAGAGTAGGGTTTGCGACGGACAGCTTCGGTGAGTTGACCACCTTCGTCATAACCTACGTATCCCGGAGGAGCACCAATCAAACGCGTTGCAGAAAACTTCTCTTGGTATTCGCTCATGTCGATGCGCGTCATCATGTTTTCGTCGTCGAAGAGACATTCTGCGAGTGCTTTTGCCAACTCCGTCTTACCCACACCCGTTGCACCGAGAAAGATGAACGAACCAATGGGACGCTTGGGGTCTTGCAAACCAGCGCGACTACGACGCACAGCATCGGCTACGGCGGTGATGGCTTCGTCTTGTCCGATGACACGAGCGTGAAGTTCGTCTTCGAGGTGAAGCAACTTCTCACGTTCGCTCTGAAGCATGCGAGTCACAGAATGCCCGTCCAACGGCTTACCACATCTGCGATGTCGTCGGCGGTGACTTCCTCCTTGACCATGGCTTCTGCACCTTGACGTTGTTGGAGTTGTTGGTGAATTTCTGCAATCTCCGTTTCAAGTTGTTGCAACTTGCCATAGCGAATCTCTGCTACCTTGCCATAGTCTCCTTCACGCTCTGCGCGTTCTGCCTCGTATTTGAGGCTTTCGATTTGTTGCTTGTGAGCTTGAATCTTTGCCAGCAACTCGCGTTCGCCTTCCCACTTACCTTTCAACTCGTGTTCTTCTTCCTCGAGCGATTGAATCTCTTGGTTGAGAGCGGTGAGTTTAGCTTGATGCGCTTGTTCTGCATTCGCACCAGCTCCGTTGGCAGCAGGAGCATTTTGAGCAGCCACCTCGGCTTCACGGCGAATGGCTTCACGTTCGATTTCGAGTTGTCGCAAACGGCGAGAGATTTCGTCGAGCTGTTCTGGTTGAGAGTCGCGTTCCATGCGGAGTTTTGCAGCAGCTTCGTCCATCAAGTCGATGGCTTTGTCGGGCAAGAAGCGGTCGGTGATGTAACGATGAGAGAGAGGGTCACCGCAGCAATTAAAGCATCGTCTTGGATGCGCACGTGGTGGTGATTCTCATAACGCTCTTTCAAACCACGAAGAATGGAGATGGCATCTTCGGGAGTGGGTTCGTCTACAAGGACAGTTTGGAAGCGACGTTCGAGTGCTTTGTCTTTCTCGAAATACTTTTGATATTCCTCAAGCGTAGTGGCACCGATGCTGCGAAGTTCTCCGCGAGCGAGTGCAGGTTTTAGGATATTGGCAGCATCCATTGCACCTTCTCCCTTGCCAGCACCGACAAGTGTGTGGATTTCGTCGATGAAGAGAATGATATCTCCGTTGGCAGCAGTGACTTCATTGACAACGCTCTTGAGGCGTTCCTCAAATTCACCCTTATACTTCGCACCAGCAACGAGGGCACCCATGTCGAGTGAGAACAGTCGTTTGTTGCGCAAGTTTTCGGGAACGTCACCGCGAACGATGCGTTGTGCTAATCCTTCCACAATCGCAGTCTTACCTGTGCCAGGTTCACCGATGAGGATAGGATTATTCTTCGTTCTGCGTGAAAGAATCTGAAGTACACGGCGGATTTCGTCGTCGCGACCAATCACAGGGTCGAGTTTTCCATCGCGGGCTTCGGACACCAAATCGCGAGCATACTTGCTGAGTGCTTGATAAGTGTCTTCGGCTGAAGCAGAATCCACCTTCTTACCTCCACGCAATTCCTTGATTGCAGCAGTAAGTGTGTCAGTTGTCATGCCCGCATCTTTTAGCATCTGGGCAACCACGCTAGGTGTGTTGAGCAAAGCCAAAAGAATGGGCTCAAGTCCAGTGAATTGGTCTCCGTCTTTGCGAGCAATGTCTTGCGCAGCATTGAGCACCTTGTTGCTGTCGCTGTCAAGATAAGGTTCGCCGCCCTCCACGCGAGGCAGGCTTTGCAAGTGGCGTTCGAGTGTTGAAGCAAGTGTTTGGGCATTCACTCCAGTCTTTCCGAAGAGAAATTGGGTGATATTTTCGCCCACTTCCATAATGCCATGCAGCAAGTGGGCAGGTGTGATACTTTGTTGGCGCAATTCCGAAGCACGTTGCACTGCATGTTGCAAGGCTTCTTGTGCTCTGATGGTAAAATTGTCGAATGTCATATCTTATATTGTTTTTAATCGTGAATAATAATATCGGAGATTTGTCGCTTGTGCTGCGACTGCACGCTAGTATCTAGTGTCAACTTGGTCATTTTCATCGTAGCCTTATAAATAGGTCTGAAATGACTTCGTTATCTCTGAGCAGAACTTTCGGTAAATCACTCCACCGCTCTATTGCTTGATTGCATGCTCTATTTTATTGCATTATCATAGTAGAGCAATGTGCTTGATGTAGCGAAGCTGAATTCTTCATGTAAGAGCATTTTGCTTGATGTAGCGAAGCTGCATTCTTTATATACTATATAATATAGTAGAGCTACATTCTTACTCCAGCAGAGTATTGTTCTTATTCTTGTTGGCGTGCTTTGGAAGAATCCTCGACGCCCCATAGAGTGCAATAGTTTTGCCAACCGCATAGGTATAGTCGCAAAATTCGATTGTAGTGCCGTTTTGTCGTGAATAATCTGCAGTTTTGTCTGTAATATCCTGATATTAAGAGTTTTGTATGACAAAATTGCAGGGTGTTTTTGTGATGCTTCGCAATGTAATTATAAAATACTCAAGAAATTCTCGCGAAAATTCAAACTTTATTTGGCAAATTGCTATCTAGATATTACTTTTGCAGTGGAAAACGACCGAATCTCTGCTTTCAGCTTAATGCTTTTCTTCTTATTTCTGCGAAGACTTGGGCAAGTAATCTCTCTCCATAACGAGGAGTTTGTTCTCAACGATTGAGAAAATAGGTGAAAACATAGAAATCTAGAAGCGGAATTCTGAGCAATATAGTAGCGACTTCCCTATATCGAGCCACAACCGCTTTAGATGCTGGAAGTCATCTCCTTTGCCGTCGGTCAAATGTATCATCTATATAATAATCAACTATTATGGCTTTTATCGAAACACTCCAAGAATATCTCAAAAAAGAAGGCTTCTTGCCCGAACTCACCGAATTCGGTCTTCAGTTCAAGTATGAAACACTTGACTTCGTAAGTTTCAAGGACGAACAAGACGAGCTTTTCCTCAACCTCTTCTTCCCCCAAATCTTTGAAGTCAATGATGAAAATCGTCAAGATGTTCTTGCTGCTCTCGATCAAGCAAACAGTGAAGTCAAGGTTGCGAAGGCAAGCGTACGTTTCGGCAACGCAGTTTGGGTAGGTGTTGAAATGCTTCTCTCTGAGAACTTTGATCTTGGTGACATCGTTCCACGTTCGCTCAACATGATGATCTACTATCGCGACGTATTCTACCACCACTTCTCTCAAACTCCTTCTGGCAAGGCTGCTATCGAAGCTGCTCAAAGGCTGCTCAGTAGTCCATCCTAAGTTTGGGTTCATCATTCCGTCTAGCGATGTCTAAATCATCGGCGACAAGGTGAGCCATCGTGTCGAAGCAACTCAGGTGACGTCTTCACCTCCTCTTAAATATTACCCTTTTGTGCTGAGTCATCAGCGCAAAAGGTGTATGTTTTTGTTGCTTTTACTCTTCTCACTCTCCCACTCAGCTATTTCAAAGCACTATTCATACTATGACTCTCATTAAATCCATCTCCGGATTCCGTGGCACCATCGGCGGTCGCGTCGGAGATACCCTCAACCCCGTTGACATTGCCAAGTCTGTTGCTGCCTACGCTAGTTTGCGTGAAAAAGTAGTAAGCCGCAAGTATCGCCGCAAGATTGTGGTGGGTCGCGACGCACGCATCTCAGGCGAAATGGTCACTCACGTAGTGTGTGGCACTTTGATGAGCATGGGTTTCGATGTGGTCAACATTGGTTTGGCATCTACTCCCACCACAGAATTGGCAGTCACCCTCGAGAGTGCTTGTGGTGGTATCATCATCACCGCATCTCACAACCCCCGTCAGTGGAATGCACTCAAGTTCCTCAACGAACACGGAGAATTCCTTCCTCCTGCTGAGGCTAGCGAGGTAGTGCGTTGTGCTAATGCAGACTGCTATGAGTTTGCCGATGTGGACAATCTTGGTTGCGATATCCAAAACTACAGCTACGATCAACGCCACATTGAGATTGTTAAACAACTCGAATTGGTGGACGTTGAAGCAATCCGACGCGCACACTTCACCGTAGCTCTTGATGCCGTGAACTCTGTGGGTGGTGTCATCATCCCCAAGCTCTTGGGACAACTCGGTGTGACACAAGTCACCCAACTCAACTGCGAGCCCACTGGTGATTTCGCACACAATCCCGAGCCCCTTAAGGAGCACCTCACCGAAATCCGCAACCTCATGCGTAAGGGGCGTCACGACATCGGTTTCGTAGTAGACCCCGATGCCGACCGTTTGGCACTTATCTGCGAAGACGGCAGCATGTTTGGTGAAGAAAATACCCTCGTGGCGGTTGCCGACTATGTGCTACAGCACACTCCTGGTAACACTGTGAGCAATCTCTCTTCTACTCGCGGTCTTCGCGACGTTACCGAAAAGCATGGTTGCAACTACACTCCCGCTGCCGTAGGTGAAGTGAATGTGGTGACCAAGATGAAGGAAACCGGTGCAGTGATTGGTGGTGAAGGTAACGGAGGTGTTATCTATCCTGCTGCTCACTCTGGTCGCGATGCTTTGGTCGGTATTGCGCTTATCTTGACTCATTTGGCGAAGCTCGGTTGCAAAACTTCAGAGTTGCGCGATAGCCTTCCCCAATACTACATTTCTAAGAATCGCATCGACCTTTCTCCCACCACCGACATCTTTGCACTGCTCCAGAAGGTTAAGGAAATCTACAAGAACGAGCAAATCACAGATATTGATGGTGTGAAGATTGACTTCGCAGACAAGTGGGTGCACCTCCGCAAGTCCAACACGGAGCCCATCATCCGTGTTTATGCCGAAGCCCACAGTCGTGAAGAAGCAGATGCTTTGGCACAGCAGATTGTGGACATGGTCTACACCATGACCCAACAATAATAAGGCAACAACACAATAGCTATGTCCCCTCTGCCTCAAATTGAGGGAGAGGGGATTGCTTATAAGCCTGATACATTCCTCCAACTCCCAAGGAACATATTGAATCTATGAAGAAAAACCTTCTTCCTCTTGCAGCGCTACTGCCCCTCTGTGCTGCGGCTCAGCAACGCTACAACATCGTCTACATCATGACGGACGACCACACCGCGCAGATGCTTTCTGCGTATGATAGTCGCAACATTCAAACTCCCAACCTCGATCGCATCGCACAAGATGGGGTGAAGTTTACACGTTCGTTTGTTGCCAACTCCCTCAGTGGTCCCTCTCGTGCCTGCATGCTCACAGGTAAGCACTCTCACAAGAATGGTTTCACCAACAATGAGCATGGTATCTTCAATGGTGCCCAACAAACAATGCCCAAACTCTTGCAAAAGGCAGGTTATCAAACTTCCATCGTGGGAAAGTGGCACTTGGTGAGCCGCCCCACCGGTTTGACCACTGGGACATCCTTCCTGCGCAAGGCAACTACTACGATCCCGACTTCTACAATGCCGATAGCTCCTATCGTGTGAAGGGGTATCTCACCAATATCATCACCGACAAGGCGATTCATTGGCTCGATGAAGAACGCGATCCCAACAAGCCCTTCGCCCTCTTTGTGCACCATAAGGCTTGTCACCGCGATTGGTTGCCCGAACTCAAATATCTTCGCGAATATGAAGATGTCAATTTCCCACTTCCTGCCAATTTCTACGACGACTATGCAGGTCGCGAAGCTGCTGGCAAGACAGAAATGGAGATTGACGACCACATGACGCTCGACTACGACTGCAAGATTATGCCTCGTGATGGCAAGGGTTCACACCTCTTTCCCTCCTACTTGAGCTTCTTGGGACGTCTTAACACGCAGGATCGTGCGAAGTACGATTACTTTTACGACAGCATCAGTGTCGACTTCCACAAGCGCAATCTCAGTGGCAAGGCACTTGCTGAGTATAAGTTCCAACGCTACATGCGCGATTATGCTAAGGTAGTGAAGTCGCTCGATGACAATGTAGGTCGTCTGCTCGATCACCTCAAAGAGAAGGGATTGCTCGACAACACCCTAGTGGTTTACACCTCCGACCAAGGTTTCTATATGGGGGAACACGGATGGTTCGACAAGCGCTTCATGTATGAAGAATCATTGAACACCCCTCTCCTCATGCACCTTCCTAAGGGGCTTCAAGCACGTGGTGATATCAACGAAATGGTGCAAAACATCGACTATGCACCCACCTTCTTGGAACTTGCTGGTGCTCCCATCCCAGCTGACATCCAGGGGGTATCTCTCGTGCCTCTGCTCAAAGGACAGCATCCTAAGAACTGGCGCAAGAGTGTCTACTATCACTTCTACGAATTCCCTGCTGAACACAGTGTGCGTCGTCACTATGGTGTGCGTGGTGAGCGCTACAAGCTCATACATTTCTACAACGACAATGATGCTTGGGAACTCTACGACTTGAAATGATCCCACGGAGATGCACAATCTTTATGGTGATCCCAAGATGAAGGGGGTAACCAAAGAAATGAAGAAGGAATTGCTTCGTTTGCAAAAGCAGTATGACGATAGTATTCGCTTCCAACAAAAACTCTAATCGAGTTTTGAAGATAGTCCAAAAGTGGCACGAGACTTCCGAGTTTCGTGTCACTTTTTTGTTTTCCGAGCGAGAGAATTGTGATTGTTTCATAGTGTGCATGGATAAGGTAATTTATTGAGAACGAAGAAAATAGGGTAGGGAAAGCAAAAGAGAGAATTGAACCGCATAAGTGGTCCCAGCGTCTTGCCACTCTTTACGCCTTCCTCTCAAATTTCCAGTTTGAGAGGAAAGACGACGACAGTGCGTTGTCATCCCCCCTATAATATATGGGAGGCAAAAGCCCTAAAGTGAGAAAAAATCGCGTAAATCTGCAATTATTTTTTTGATATGTGATTGTTTCTGTAAAGTGTGGTTTCCAAAATGAGGGTATTCTTCACTTGTGCTGCGTCAGTTGCAACCCAGCTGTGAGTGCTTGGGTCGACGTTGAAATCAAAAGTCCAGTCCTACGAAGCGCAGGCCGTGGTCTTCGTAAATGCAGCCGAGGTGTTTTCTACTCGTTGTTGAAGAACCAGAATTAGCAGCGAACCCAATCAGAAGTGTCGGTCGGTACTTAACTTTTGCGTGAATCCTTTTGCTGTTCTCTGAAATCGATGGAGCCTTCACTTTCGAGAATGCGTTTTTCGCGCGCGCGTGTCACGTACGCGCCTTACAGAGATTTTTATCTTTTTGCTTTCACAACCTTCACCAGACTCCACAATCTTTCCCCAAAAAAGGAAGGAAAAACCTCCCAATTTCGGAAAGTTGTTTTTCATCTCTTTTTGCCATTTGTTCTCTCTATTCTTGGATTATTTGCGAACACTGTTCCTAATACCCTCGTATCTTGTTGATTAATAATTTTCTATGCGTGATTTTGTGAAGGTTGTGAAAGCAAAAAGTATGAAATTGCTGTAATGCGCGCGTAACGCGCACGCGCGAAGGCATGACGTTAGATTCTTGATCTTAGAGATTATGGATTCTAGATGCTAGATAATGAGTTTTATCCCCTTTTTGTCTTATTTGTTGCGATAGAAATGAGGTGTGTAATGTCAAACTGAATTTGTTGCTGTCTAGGTTGAGTGGTAGTGGCTTTGAAAAAACTCCCACGTTTTCGGAAAAACGTTGGAGATGTTTCTGATATCCTCCCACGTTTTCTCAAAAAAGTCCCTTGTTTAATCCAAATCGGTCATTAGATTCTGAACAAATTTCCTTAGATTGTTGAGCTGATTGTTTCTCGTTTGTTAGAAGGCGTAGCGGGCTACAGCGAGAACGAACGAGAAATAAGAGATCAACAAGAATATGAAAGCTGACAAATGTTATCTTCTCCATGACGAACTGCACTATAACGGTCTAATGATCGATTGGGGCTTAATGGTGAACCTCCGTAATCACTCTCACTCCCAGAGAGAAAAGACATTGCAAAATGACACTGGCTTTTGGACTTCTTTCCTCGAAAAAGTTGGAGATAACTTGTAAATTGCTTGGTCAAGTCGTCAAAAATGACTATCTTTGCCCCGTTCGTGTGGAAAACTTCATTTCCCGAACTTCAATCATCCCAATAACTAAACCCGTTGTGGGGTGTCTGTTGTTAGGAATTGCGAACGTATGTGTAACCCCTGAAAAAATAAGGAACACAGTGAAGTCAAAACATATCATCGCCACGATTGCAGTGGTGCTTACCGGATGGTTGGCATCTTCGCAAATCAATGGTGTACAGGCAAAATATGAACAAGACGTGGAGGATTACCAAGCGGTAGTGGCAGGCGACACATTGCCCCTGCAAGCTCGCATGGAAAAAGCGAGTCCTCGTCAAAGCATTATCGATCTCTCTAATGCAATCCAGCATTTCCGTAAAGAACATCTGGCAGAAGCAGCCCCCATTAAAGAGGTGGTGTCTGGTGACGCTCAAGGTATTGTGGATCGATTGCTCAATACAGCATATAGCTATCTCGGTGTGCGCTATCGTAGCGGACAAAGTGGCCCTGATGGCTTCGATTGCAGCGGATTTACAAGCTTTGTCTACAAACAAAACAACCTCAGTCTTACGCGTTCTTCGCGTAGCCAGTTCACCGAAGGCCAGCCCATCGCTATGGTAAGCGATCTTCGCAAGGGCGATTTAGTGTTCTTCGGCGGTCGTAGCGGCCGTGGTGGCGTTGGTCACGTAGGCATCGTTACTGAGGTGAACCGTGAGGCTGGAAGTTTTAAGTTTATCCATGCCAGCATCTCGTCGGGTATCAAAGTAGATTCTTCTACAGATGCGTACTATAGTCGCCGCTATGTCGGTGCTCGTCGCATTGTTCAATAATTTATCAGAAACTTCTAACTGAGTCTTCGCACATTGCGAGCTTAGCGATATAGAAAGGAGGGTTCGTTACTAATAGAAGTTTTTCTCCCCTAAAGGGTAGTTGCAGTGGAGGTTAGGTCCATTAGCACTGCTATCGCACGAGAGAATACTTCCCATCATTACAATCACCACATTATATTACGTTTTTCGGTTAGTTTTGCCGTGTGATACGAGCAAAATCAGCCAATTCTGAGTCAAAGTCGTAAAAAAACTACTGCAAGAAAGTCTTGTAACTCAGAAATTATCTGTACATTTGCACCCCGTAACTTGTGCGAATCACAAAATCAATAATAATAATACACCACAACAATGATTGTAGTACCCGTTAAGGAAGGCGAAAACATTGAACGCGCCCTCAAAAAGTTCAAGAGAAAGTTTGAAAGAACTGGAGTAATCAAGGAACTCCGTCGTCGTCAGCAGTTCGACAAGCCCAGCGTACGTAAGCGTTTGGCTATGGAACATGCAGTTTACGTGCAACAATTGCACCGCAACGAGGACTAATCCTCTCCTGCTCCTTTGATATACGCGTTGTCTCTGTTGATGAGATGACGCGTTTTTCTTTTGTGAAGATCTCTTTTATGCCCTCTTCGTTTAGTTGGTCTACACCACGCTTGTTTTTAAGGCAATAGCAAATGTTTTTATCGAGTAGGTACGGTAGATGGAGTAGGGTAGGGAGAAGGTGATGGTTTGTAAAATGCAAAACGCTATGTCGGAAAACAACGAGATGCAACAGTGGATGAGCGATTTCCTCCATTATATGCAGGCGCAACGAGGATGCTCGCCTCGCACGCTTACCACTTATGAGATAGCATTGAACGATGCCTATCATTTTTTGTGCGCTTTTGCGCCCGTAGAGAGTTGGCAGGCTGTGAGGACTGAGCATGTGCGGCATTGGGTAGGGAATATGGCAGAGCGAAAATACTCCACTAATACCATTAATAAGTCGCTTTCTGCTTTGAGATCCTTTTTCAAGTATCTGTTGCGCGAAGAGCGCGTAGAGGTTGATCCAGCGCGTTTGGTGAGTAATATGAAGAGAGGAAAGCGGCTGCCAACTTTTATTCGCGAGAGTGAAATGGATCGCTTGTTTGAATATTATCCCTTTTCAGATGACTATATAGGACATCGCGATCGCACATTGCTTTTATTGCTTTATCACACCGGGCTGCGGGCTGCTGAGTTGTTGGCGCTTTGTCCCGCAGATGTTGATTTGTTGCAGAAGCAACTTCGGGTAACTGGTAAGGGAAACAAACAACGCATTGTGCCTTTTGGCGAAGAACTGCGAGAAACGCTTGAACAGTATATCGAAGAGCGAGCTGCTTACTTTGCAGATACTCCACATGCGCCACAATTGTTTCTCAATCCACAAGGGCGTGCTTATACTTACGCAGCGTTGCGCAAAATGGTACATCAAACACTATCGGCAGTCACCACTCAAACCAAGAAAACTCCGCACGTGTTGCGTCATAGCTTTGCGACAGCTATGCTCGCCAATGGGGCACGACTGGAGGCAATACAGCAATTGCTTGGTCATGAGAGTGTTGCCACGACGGCTATCTATACCCACACCACATTGTCAGAGTTGCAGCAGCAATATGCGCAAGCGCATCCGCGGCAGCGCAAATGAAGCAGCTGCTAGCCAAAGAAAAGATTTGCAGAAAAAATAAAGAAAAAGTTTGGAGGTTTGCGTGGAAGTTCTTATATTCGCTGATGAAGAAAGGTGCTTCCAACTTCGCACCAATAATCTAGTCCATTAACCTATAAAGAAAAGGAGGACACCATGGAATTCAAACTTAAAACAAACAAATTCACAGCCACTGATAAGCTCATGGCATACGTGGAAAAGAAAGTGGCTAAACTCGAAAAGCACGAAAATGTGCAACATGTAGAGTTTACCCTTGAAGTGGTAAAGCCCGAGACTGCAAAGAATAAGGAAGCTCGTCTGAATGTCGTTCTTGCTGGTCATACCATTCATGCAGAAAAAACGGCTGATACTTTTGAGGAAGCGGTAGATCTTTGCATCGATGTAGCTCGCCGCGAGCTTGCTGAAAATAAAGAAAATCATAGTTGACGCGAAAAAAAAGCGCAGAAAAGTTTGTAGGTTTCAAAATTATGCCTACCTTTGCACTCGAAATCGAGACGACGCTCCGAGGAGCACTTGAAAATCTCGATTTCGTCCGGGTAGTTACCAGAGTGGCCAAATGGGGCAGACTGTAAATCTGCTGGCTTACGCCTTCGGTGGTTCGAATCCATCACTACCCACACCTGCTAAAGTCGGGTTGCCCGCTAAAGTCGGGCTCTGCGGAAATAGCTCAATTGATAGAGCACTAGCCTTCCAAGCTGGGGGTTGCGGGTTTGAGCCCCGTTTTCCGCTCAAATATAAGGGTATGCTGTTATAGCTCAGCGGTAGAGCACTTCCTTGGTAAGGAAGAGGTCGTGAGTTCAAGTCTCACTAACAGCTCTCTAGAGTGAGATTGGGGAGGGTTCTGCTCTTTTTCTCCAGTCTTTTTCAGTATCTGATTTCTAACAATCTAACAATAACTACAATGGCAAAAGAACATTTCGAGCGTACCAAGCCGCACGTGAACATTGGTACTATCGGTCACGTTGACCACGGTAAGACTACTCTTACTGCTGCTATCACTAAGGTGCTTGCTGATGCTGGTCTTTCTGAAGCTAAGTCTTTCGACCAAATCGACAACGCTCCTGAAGAAAAGGAACGTGGTATCACTATTAACACTGCTCACGTTGAATACGAAACTGCGAAGCGTCACTACGCACACGTAGACTGCCCAGGTCACGCCGACTATGTGAAGAACATGGTAACTGGTGCTGCGCAAATGGACGGTGCTATCATTGTAGTTGCTGCAACTGACGGTCCTATGCCTCAGACTCGTGAGCACATCCTCCTTGCTCGTCAGGTAAACGTTCCCCGTCTCGTTGTATTCCTCAACAAGTGCGACCTCGTTGAAGACGAAGAAATGCTCGAGCTCGTTGAAATGGATATGCAAGACCTCCTCAGTCAATACGATTTCGAAGAAGACACTCCTATCATCCGTGGTACTGCACTCGGTGCACTCAATGGCGATCCTAAGGGTGTTGAAAGCGTAATGAACCTCATGAACGCTGTTGACGAATGGATTCAAGAGCCTCCTCGCGATCGCGATAAGCCCTTCTTGATGCCTGTTGAAGACGTGTTCTCTATCACTGGTCGTGGTACTGTTGCTACTGGTCGTGTAGAAACTGGTATCGTTAAGGTTGGTGACGAAGTTCAAATCCTCGGTCTCGGTGAAGACAAGAAGTCTGTTGTAACTGGTGTGGAAATGTTCCGCAAGCTCCTCGATCAAGGTGAAGCTGGTGACAACGTTGGTCTCCTCCTCCGTGGTATCGACAAGCAAGAAATTAAGCGTGGTATGGTTATCACCCACCCCGGTGTTATCAAACCCCACACTACTTTCAAGGCTTCTATCTACGTCCTCAAGAAGGAAGAAGGTGGTCGTCACACTCCATTCGGTAACAAGTACCGTCCTCAGTTCTACCTCCGTACCATGGACTGCACCGGTGAGATTATTCTCCCCGAAGGCGTTGAAATGGTAATGCCTGGTGACAACGTGGAAATCACTGTACACCTCATCTACGCTGTAGCACTCAACGTAGGTCTCCGCTTCGCTATCCGCGAAGGTGGCCGCACAGTAGGTTCTGGTCAAATCACCGAAATCCTTGACTAATCCAAGTCTAGCATAGCTGACTTAGTCACACTATACTAAGGTCTCCGGTTCTTCGGAGCTGGAGACCTTCCTACGGGAATAGCTCAGTTGGTAGAGCACTGGTCTCCAAAACCAGGTGTCGGGAGTTCGAGCCTCTCTTCCCGTGCAAATAAAAAAAGAGAAAAATGAATCGGATTATCAAATACTGCAAAGATTCGTATTCAGAATTAGCGCATAATACCACTTGGCCCACACGCCGGGAGTTGACGCACAGCGCAATTGTAGTGCTCGTTGCTTCCATAATCATTGCAATTGTGGTCTTTGCGGAAGATTCGCTTTTTGAGACGATTATGAACTTTGTCTACCAACGAAATTAAACTCATCTTATGGCTGACGAAAAATTCAAATGGTACGTTATGCGTGCCGTAAGTGGAAAGGAAGCCAAGGTGAAGGAGTACATCGATGCTGAAATTAAAAATGGTCAGCTCGGTGGTTTCGTGGCGCAGGTAATGATCCCGACAGAGAAGGTTTACCAGATGCAAGGCTCTAAACGCGTTGTGAAGGAAAGAAACTATCTGCCGGGTTATGTGCTTGTAGAAGCACACCTGGTGGGCGAAATTGCTCATATCCTCAGAAGCACTCCCAACTGCCTTGGATTCCTAGGAGGAACGGATAATCCCGAACCTCTTCGTCCAAGTGAAGTAAATCGTATCCTCGGTAAAGCGGATGAACTCGAAACCGAACCGGCTGAGATGGTCATCCCTTACGAAGTAAACGATAGCGTGAAGGTGAAGGACGGTCCTTTCAGTGGATTCTCTGGTGTTGTCCAAGAAGTCAACAAAGAGAAGAAGACTGTTACGGTGTCCGTTATGGTGTTCGGCCGTGCACAACCGCTGACACTTGGTTTTATGCAAGTCGAGAAGGAATAATAGATTCGGTTACGCAAATCTCTATCCTCTCAAACTCAATCATCAATAAGTATAATCACAATGGCAAAAGAAATTGCTGGACAAATCAAGCTCCAAATTAAAGGTGGTGCTGCTAATCCAAGTCCTCCCGTAGGTCCTGCTCTCGGTTCTAAGGGTATCAACATCATGGACTTCTGCAAGCAGTTCAACGCCCGTACTCAGGAGAAGGCTGGTAAGGTTCTTCCTGTTGTAATCACCTATTACACAGACAAGAGCTTCACTTTCATTGTAAAGACTCCTCCTGTGGCAATTCAATTGTTGGAAGCTGCCAAAAAGAAGAGTGGTTCCGCTCAGCCTAACCGTAACAAGATTGCTGAAATTACTTGGGATCAAGTTAAGGCTATCGCAGAAGATAAAATGCCCGACCTCAACTGCTTCACAGTTGAGTCTGCTATGCGCCTCGTTGCAGGTACTGCACGCAGCATGGGTATCACAGTTAAGGGTGACTTCCCCGCTTAATTCATAACAATCCAATTTCTGAACAATGAGTAAACTTACTAAAAATCAAAAGTTGGTAGCAGGGAAGGTTGAAGCAGGTAAGGCGTATTCACTCGCTGAAGCTTGCAACTTGGTAAAGGAAATCACCACTACCAAGTTCGACGCATCCCTCGATATCGACGTTCGTCTCGGTGTAGACCCTCGTAAAGCTAACCAAATGGTTCGCGGCGTTGTAGCCCTTCCTCATGGTACTGGTAAGTCTGTACGTGTGCTCTGCCTTTGCACTCCCGATCAGGAAGCTGCTGCAAAGGAAGCTGGTGCTGACTATGTAGGTCTCGACGAGTATATTGACAAAATCAAAGGTGGCTGGACTGACATCGATGTAATCATCACGATGCCTGCCATCATGGGTAAGATTGGTGCACTCGGCCGTGTTCTCGGTCCTCGTGGCCTCATGCCTAACCTAAGAGTGGTACTGTAACCATGGACGTTGCTAAGGCTGTTCGTGAAGTTAAGTCTGGTAAGATCGACTTCAAGGTGGACAAGGCTGGTATCATCCACGCGTCTATCGGTAAGGTTTCTTTCGATACTGAGAAGATGATTGGCAATGCCAAGGAATTTATCTCTGCTATCATGAAGTTGAAGCCCGCTGCTGCTAAGGGTACCTATGTAAAGAGTATTTATCTTTCTTCCACCATGAGCAAGGGTGTCAAGATTGACCCCAAGTCAGTTGAAGAAGCCTAATTTGTTATCGCATCATGAGAAAAGAAGATAAAGCCCTTATCATCGAGCGTCTCGGTGAACAACTTAAAGAATATGCACACTTCTACCTCGTTGACGTAACGGGCTTGAATGCTGAAGCTACTAGCAACTTGCGTCGCAAGTGCTTCGCTGAAGGCATCAAGATGGTAGTGGTAAAGAATACCCTTCTCGAAAAGACTTTCGATAAGGCTGAAGTAGACTACAGTCCCCTCGTTCCCGTTCTCAAGGGTACGACTGCTGTAATGTTCTGCAATACAGCTAACGTTCCTGCTAAGCTTATTAAGGAAGCTGGTAAGGCTACAGGTATTCCCGCACTCAAGGCTGCTTACGCAGAAGAAGGTTTCTATGTAGGAGCAGAACAACTCGATGCCCTTTGCGCTATCAAGAGCAAGAACGAGGTTATCGCAGAAGTTATCTCTCTCCTCCAAAGCCCTGCCAAGAATGTTGTTTCTGCACTTACCAGCGCAGGTTCTACTATTCACGGTGTGCTTGAAACTATCGGCAAGAAGAACGCTTAATTCTTGCGCATAGCTTACATTAGCTATAGCTCAAATTGCCCTCAATCTTTTTCTGCTGCACCACAAATGTCAAATGCAGACGGAAGAAGTTGAGATTTCACACAAAACTCAAATCAATAAATACATACAATTATGGCAGATATCAAAGCCCTTGCAGAAGAACTTGTGAATCTTACTGTAAAAGAAGTAAACGAACTTGCAACTGTCCTCAAGGAAGAGTACGGTATTGAACCCGCTGCTGCAGCTGTTGCTGTTGCTGCTCCTGGTGCAGCTGGTGCTGCTGCCGCTGAAGAGAAGAGCTCTTTCGACGTTGTTCTCAAGAGCGCAGGTGCTGCTAAGCTCCAAGTCGTTAAGGCTGTGAAGGAAGCTTGCGGTCTCGGTTTGAAGGAAGCTAAGGACCTCGTTGACGGTGTTCCTAGCAAGCTCAAGGAAGGCGTAGGTAAGGAAGAAGCTGAAGCACTCAAGAAGGCTCTCGAAGAAGCTGGTGCTGAAGTAGAACTTGCTTAATTCAAGTCTACCCTCCCAATAGGGAATACGGTTAAGGATCCTCTGGTAGAGGGTTCTTAACCTTTTTGTGTCTTATCGCGAAGTACGTCACTTTGATGTGCTTTCAAAGGCTTTCTGCTTCTTGTGATTGCCTTTGGAAGAAGCTTACAACGTCTTGATTGTTTGTTAGTTTGTTTGTTATCATCCTGTCAGTTGTAGTTTTCATGAAGCACTGATGTGTCGTTCTTTCGTAAGACAAGGTCTCAAGCGGCTGATACCTGCTTGAGGTCACCAATAATAATTTAAGATAAAGACTTCTAGAATGTCGCAAGTAATCAATAATCGTGTCAACTTCGCGTCGGTAAACAATCCGATGCCGTATCCCGATTTCCTCGACGTCCAGTTGAAATCATTCAAGGAATTCCTCCAATTGGATACTCCTTTTGAACAACGTAAGAACGATGGCTTGTACAAAGTGTTTGCTGAAAACTTCCCCATCGCAGACACTCGCAACAACTTCGTCCTTGAGTTTTTGGACTACTATATTGATGCTCCCCGTTATAGCATTGAAGAGTGCTTGGAACGTGGTCTCACCTATAGCGTGCCCCTCCGTGCAAAACTCAAGTTGTTCTGTACTGACCCCGATCACGAAGAGTTTGAGACGGTGGAACAAAGCGTCTTCCTCGGTCCAATCCCCTACATGACCGACAATGGTACGTTCATCATCAATGGTGCTGAACGTGTTGTTGTGTCACAGTTGCACCGTTCACCTGGTGTATTCTTTGGATCGAGTGTACACGCTAACGGCTCTCAACTCTATAGTGCACGTATCATTCCTTTCAAGGGAAGCTGGATCGAGTTTGCAACCGATATCAACAGCGTGATGTATGCTTACATTGATCGTAAGAAGAAATTGCCCGTTACTACGTTGCTTCGTGCCATCGGTTATGCTAACGACAAGGACATCCTGTTGCTCTTTAATCTTGCAGAAGAAGTTAAGGTCAACAAGACCAACCTCAAGAAGGTAATCGGCCGCAAGGTTGCGGGTCGTGTTGTTCGCACTTGGGTAGAAGACCTCGTAGACGAAGGCACTGGTGAAGTTGTTTCTATCGAACGTTCTGAGATTATCGTAGACCGTGAAACCACATTGGATGAAGACAACATCGTTGACATCATCGAATCTGGTGTAGATACAATTTTGCTCCACCACGAAGAAGCTTCTAACAGCGATTACTCTATCATCTTCAACACGCTCCAAAAGGACGCAACTAACTCTGAGCGCGAAGCTGTGATGTATATCTACCGTCAGCTCCGTAACTCAGACCTGCTGATGAAGCAAGTGCTCGCGAAGTTATCAACAATCTTTTCTTCTCAGAAAAGCGTTATGACTTGGGTGAAGTAGGTCGCTACCGCATCAACAAGAAGTTGGGACTCGACACAGACTTCGATGTTCGCGTATTGACTCGTGAAGACATCATCGAAATTATCAAGTACCTCGTTGAGCTCATCAACTCTAAGGCACAAGTAGACGACATCGACCACTTGTCTAACCGTCGTGTGCGCACCGTTGGCGAACAACTCTCCAACCAATTCTCTATTGGTTTGGCACGTATGAGCCGCACTATCCGTGAGCGCATGAACGTTCGCGACAACGAAGTCTTCACTCCCGTAGAGCTCATCAACGCAAAGACCATTTCCAGTGTGATCAACTCGTTCTTCGGTACGAACGCTTTGTCACAATTCATGGACCAAACCAACCCCTTGGCTGAAGTAACGCACAAGCGTCGTCTTTCTGCACTTGGTCCTGGTGGTTTGTCTCGTGAGCGTGCCGGCTTCGAGGTGCGTGACGTACACTACACTCACTATGGTCGTCTCTGTCCTATTGAAAGCCCTGAAGGACCAAACATTGGTTTGATCTCTTCTCTCTGCGTATATGCTAAGATCAACGACCTCGGCTTCATCGAAACCCCTTATCGTGTCATCGAAAACAGTGGTGAGAAGGATGCTGAAGGCAACGATATCTATAAAGTAAATCTTGACAACAGCACTGCAGTGTATCTCAGTGCTGAAGAAGAAGAAGGCAAAATCATCGGTCAGGGTAACGCACCCTTGAACGAAGATGGTAGCTTCATCCGTAAGACGGTTAAGAGCCGTCAAGATGCTGACTATCCCGTGGTTCCCCCTGCGGAAGTGCAGCTCATGGACGTAGCTCCTCAGCAGATTGCCTCAATCGCAGCAGCTTTGATTCCCTTCTTGGAGCACGATGACGCTCACCGTGCACTCATGGGATCTAACATGATGCGTCAGGCTGTGCCTCTCATTCGTTCCGAAGCCCCTATCGTCGGTACAGGTATTGAGAAGCAAGTCTGCGAAAATAGCCGTACGATGATTACGGCAGAACGTGATGGTGTAATCGATTACGTTGATGCCACTAAGATTGTTATCACCTACGATCGCACCGAGGACGAAGAGTTTGTAGCCTTCGAACCTGCCACTGTAGAGTACAACATTCCTAAGTTCCGTCGTACCAACCAGAACATGACCATCGACCTTCGTCCAACTTGCGACAAGGGCCAACGTGTCAAGGCTGGAGACATCCTCACCGAAGGTTATGCAACTGAAGATGGCGAACTCGCATTGGGTCGCAACCTCCTCGTTGCTTACATGCCTTGGAAGGGATACAACTATGAAGATGCTATCGTGCTCAACGAACGTATGGTGCGCGAAGACATCCTCACCTCTGTACACGTCGATGAGTACTCCCTCGAAGTGCGCGAAACCAAGCGCGGTATGGAGCAACTCACCAACGACATCCCCAACGTGTCAGAAGACGCTACCAAGGATCTCGACGAAAACGGTATTGTTCGTGTCGGTGCTCGCATCGTTCCTGGTGATATCCTCATCGGTAAGATCACTCCAAAGGGAGAAAGCGACCCCACTCCAGAAGAAAAGTTGCTTCGTGCCATCTTCGGTGAGAAGGCAGGCGATGTGAAGGACGCTTCTTTGAAGGCCAATCCTTCTCTCTCTGGTGTTGTGATCAACAAACGCCTCTTCAGCCGCGTTCACAAACTCTCTCGTGCAGAAAAGCTCAAAGACAAAGAACGTCTTGAGAAAATCGACAATAAGTTCGACAGCGAAACCAACGAACTCAAGAGCATCATGCTCGATAAGCTCGTTGCCCTCACCAAGGACTTCACCTCTCTCGGTGTGAAGGACAACATCGGTGCAGAAGTTATCGCCAAGGGTGCTAAGTTCTCTAAGAGCCTCTTTGCGACTCTCGACTTCACTGCGCTCGAGTTGGAAAACTGGACGGGTGATGCTCGCATCGACGGCATGATTCGTGCACTTGTCATCAACTATCTCCGCAAATTCAACGAGATGGATGCCAAGCGTATGCGCGAAAAGTATGCCATCACCATCGGTGATGAACTCCCCAGTGGTATCATCCAGATGGCTAAGGTCTACATCGCTAAGAAGCGTAAGATTGGTGTCGGTGATAAGATGGCAGGTCGTCACGGTAACAAGGGTATTGTCTCTAAAATCGTGCGTCAAGAAGATATGCCATTCCTCGCAGATGGTACTCCCGTCGACATCGTGCTCAACCCCCTCGGTGTGCCTTCTCGTATGAACATCGGACAGGTGTTTGAAGCCGTACTTGGTTACGCTGGTAAGAAGCTCGGTCTCAAGTTTGCTACCCCCATCTTTGACGGTGCACACCTCGAAGACCTCTGTGAATGGACCGACAAAGCCGGTCTTCCCCGCTACTGCGCAACTCAGCTTTATGACGGTGCCACCGGTGAAGAATTCGACCAAAAGGCAACTGTAGGTGTGACCTACATGCTTAAGCTCGGTCACATGGTAGAAGACAAGATGCACGCACGTTCTATCGGACCATACTCTCTCATCACTCAGCAACCTCTTGGTGGTAAAGCTCAGTTTGGTGGTCAACGTTTCGGAGAGATGGAAGTCTGGGCAATCGAAGCCTTCGGTGCTAGCCACGTGCTTCAAGAAATCCTCACCATCAAGTCCGATGATGTCACTGGCCGTTCCAAGGCTTACGAAGCTATCGTTAAGGGTGATCCCATGCCAACTCCTGGCATCCCCGAATCACTCAACGTGTTGCTCCATGAGCTCCGTGGTCTCGGTCTCAGCATCTCGCTCGACTAATCACAAGCATCTTTCTCACCCACATATATTTCAGTTATGGCTTTCAAGACAGACAGAAAGATAAAAACTAACTTCACCAAGATTACCATAGGCTTGGCTTCTCCTGAAGAAATTCAGGAGAACTCCTATGGTGAAGTATTGAAACCCGAAACCATCAACTACCGCACCTACAAGCCCGAGCGCGATGGACTTTTCTGCGAACGCATCTTCGGTCCTACCAAGGACTATGAGTGCCACTGCGGAAAGTATAAGCGCATCCGCTACAAAGGCATCGTCTGCGACCGTTGTGGTGTGGAAGTGACCGAGAAAAAGGTGCGTCGTGAGCGTGCTGGACACATCCAGTTGGTCGTGCCTGTAGCACACATCTGGTATTTCCGCTCTCTTCCCAACAAGATGGGCTACCTCCTCGGTATCCCCACCAAGAAGCTCGATCAAATCATCTACTACGAACGTTATGTTGTCGTACAACCTGGTGCTCTTGCAGATGATTTCGCAGTCAACGATTTGTTGACCGAAGACGAATATCTCGATGCTTTGGCTAAGCTCCCCCGTGATAATCAATATCTCGAGGACAGCGATCCCAATAAGTTCATCGCAAAAATGGGTGCAGAGGCGATCCTCGACCTTTTGCAACGCATCGACCTCGACAGCCTCTCCTATGAGCTCCGCGACCGCGCCAACAGCGATGGTTCTGTAGCCAAGAAGAACGATGCCCTCAAGCGTCTCCAAGTCGTAGAGTCTTTCCGTGCCTCTAAGGATCGCAACAAGCCCGAGTGGATGATCATGAAGATTATCCCCGTCACTCCTCCCGAGCTGCGTCCCCTCGTTCCCCTCGATGGTGGCCGTTTCGCCACTTCCGACTTGAACGACCTCTATCGCCGCGTGCTCATTCGCAACAATCGCCTCAAGCGTTTGCTCGAAATCAAGGCTCCCGAAGTCATCCTCCGCAACGAAAAGCGTATGCTTCAAGAAGCTGTGGATAGCCTCTTCGACAACAGCCGCAAGAGTAGTGCAGTGAAGAGCGAAAGCAACCGTCCCCTCAAGTCACTCTCTGACTCATTGAAGGGTAAGCAAGGTCGCTTCCGTCAAAACCTTCTCGGTAAGCGTGTCGACTATTCTGGTCGTTCCGTTATCGTTGTAGGTCCCGAACTCAAGATGGGAGAATGTGGTCTTCCCAAGCTCATGGCAGCAGAGCTCTATAAGCCCTTTGTCATCCGCAAGCTCATCGAGCGCGGTATCGTGAAGACCGTGAAGAGCGCGAAGAAGATTGTCGATCGTCGCGATCCCATCATCTGGGACATCCTCGAACTCGTCATGAAGGGACACCCCGTGTTCCTCAACCGTGCTCCATCGCTTCACCGTCTCTCCATCCAGGCGTTCCAGCCCAAGATGATTGAAGGTAAGGCTATCCAGCTCCACCCCTTGGCATGTACTGCATTTAACGCTGACTTCGACGGTGACCAAATGGCAGTCCACCTCCCCCTCTCCAACGAAGCCATCTTGGAGTCACAAATGCTCATGCTCCAGAGCCACAACATCCTCAACCTGCCAACGGTGCACCTATCACAGTGCCCTCGCAGGACATGGTGCTCGGTCTCTACTACATCTCTAAGCTCCGTCCTGGTGCGAAGGGCACTGGTCTCACCTTCTACGGACCTGAAGAAGCCATCATCGCCTACAACGAAGGTAAGGTTGCGATGCACGCCCCTGTCAAAGTGTTGGTAGACGACATCAATGAGAATGGTCTCCCCATCCGTCACTTGGTGGAAACTTCTGTAGGTCGTGTCATTGTCAACGAAGTCATTCCTAGCGAAGTCGGTTTTGTTAATACCATCATCTCTAAGAAGTCTCTCCGCGACATCATCACCAAGGTCATCAAGTGCGTTGGTATGACCCGCGCTTGCGAATTCCTCGATGGCATCAAAAACCTCGGTTATCGCAAGGCATACGAAGGTGGTCTTTCGTTCAACCTCGACGATATCATCATTCCTAAGGAAAAGGCTGAAATCGTGAAGGCTGGTAACGACCGCATCGAACAAATCATGGGTGACTATGGTATGGGTTTCATCACCGACAACGAGCGTTACAACCAAGTTATTGACACTTGGACCAAGGTGAACAGCGACATCAAGAGCACCCTCATGAAGCAAATGACCGAAGCCGACCAAGGTTTCAACGCAGTCTTCATGATGCTCGACTCTGGTGCTCGTGGTAGCGCCGATCAGATTGCTCAGCTCGCTGGTATGCGTGGTTTGATGGCGAAAGGCCCCAAAAGGCAGGTGCCGACACCCGTTCTACGATTGAAAACCCCATCCTTTCTAACTTTAAGGAAGGTATGTCCGTGTTGGAGTACTTTATCTCTACCCACGGTGCGCGTAAGGGTCTTGCGGATACCGCTTTGAAGACTGCCGACGCAGGTTACCTCACTCGTCGTCTTGTAGACGTGTCACACGATGTCATCATCAACGAAGAAGACTGCGGCACCCTCCGCGGACTCGTTTGCACCGCATTGAAGAATGGTGAAGAAATCGTTTCTTCCCTCTCTGAGCGCATCCTCGGTCGCGTTTCAGTTCACGACATCGCACACCCCGAAGATGGACACATCCTCGTGCACAGTGGTGAAGAAATCACCGAAGCCATCGCAGCAGCTATCGAGGCTGCAGGCATCGAAGAAGTGGAAATCCGTTCCGTGCTCACCTGCGAAAGCCGTCATGGTGTCTGCATGAAGTGCTACGGTCGCAACCTCTCTACCTCTAAAGATGGTACAGAAGGGTGAAGCTGTGGGTGTCATCGCTGCACAATCCATCGGTGAACCTGGTACGCAGCTCACACTCCGTACGTTCCACGCCGGTGGTATCGCCGGTGGTGCTGCTGCCAACGCAACTATCGTGGCTAAGAGCGACTGCCGTGCTGAATTCGACGAACTCCGCACTGTAGACGTGATGGGCGACGACGGCACTCCCGGCAAGGTGGTTGTGTCTCGACTCACCGAAGTTCGCTTCATCAACGAGAACACTGGCATCGTCCTCTCTACCCAAAACGTACCTTACGGCTCACAACTCTTCGTCAACGATGGTCAGAGCATCTCTAAGGGAACTGTGGTGGCTAAGTGGGACCCCTTCAACGCCGTTATCGTTACCGAAGTGGCTGGTCGCATTGTCTTCGAAGACGTGCGCGAAGGTGTCACCTATCGTGTCGAAGAAGACGAAGCTACTGGTCTCCGCGAACGCATCATCATCGAATCTAAGGAACGTGGTGTAGTGCCTACTGCGCACATCGTCAACGAAAGTGGCGAAACGCTCCGCACTTACAACTTCCCCATCAACGGTCACTTGTCTGTCGAAGACCAACAAGTGCTCAAGGCGGGTGACGTCATCGTCAAGATTCCTCGTGTGGTCGGTTCTGCTGGTGACATCACCGGTGGTCTGCCTCGTGTGACTGAGCTCTTCGAGGCGCGCAATCCATCCAACCCCGCTGTCGTTTCTGAAATCGATGGTGAAATCACCATGGGTAGCATCAAGCGCGGTAATCGTGAAATCATCGTAACTTCTAAGCTCGGTGAAATCAAGAAGTATCTCGTGCCTCTCTCCAAGCAAATCTTGGTTCAAGAGAACGACTACGTTCGCGCTGGTACGCCTCTCTCCGATGGTAGCATCACTCCTGGCGACATCCTTGCCATCCAGGGTCCTACCGCCGTTCAGGAATACATCGTCAACGAGGTGCAAGACGTTTATCGTTTGCAAGGTGTAAAAATCAACGACAAGCACTTTGAAGTTATCGTGCGTCAGATGATGCGCAAGGTGCAGATCAACGAAGCTGGTGACACCCGCTTCCTCGAATCTCAAATCGTCGACAAAAACGACTTTGCAGAAGAGAACGACCGCATCTGGGGTAAGAAAGTCGTTGTGGACCAAGGCGATTCTGAAACAATGAAGAAGGGTATGATTGTAACGGCTCGTAAGCTCCGTGACGAAAACTCACAGCTCAAGCGCCGCGACCTCAAGCCCGTAGTTGTTCGCGATGCCGTGCCTGCCACTTCTACCCAAATCCTGCAAGGTATCACTCGTGCAGCCCTCCAGACCAAGTCCTTCATGTCAGCAGCATCCTTCCAAGAAACCACTAAGGTGCTCAACGAAGCTGCTATCTCTGGTAAGACGGACTACCTCGAAGGTATGAAGGAAAACGTCATCTGCGGTCACCTCATTCCTGCCGGTACCGGTCTCCGCGAGTTCAACCGCATCGTTGTGGGTGACATGGACGACTACCAAACCTCTGAAGAGAAGTCTGAAGACTAATCTCTCTTACATCTCGCCCCTTGTGGGCTAAACCTCCCGACACTCCCCACTGAGTCCTCCACTTGGTGGGGAGTGTTTTTGTTTTTCCTCCCTTTCATCGACCGCTGCTCTTGCGTCTTATCATGCGATGCCGTTGCTCCATTTCACTGCAATGAAATGAGGGAACAGCATCACAGCCCGCGCCGACGCTGAGTAGCCCCTCATCCATTTCCAATTATGACCCTCTCTCCCCAACATGATCCGATGGGACAAGCCGTGCTCGACTATTTGCAAAATGGGCAGGCAGAATCCATCGCGGTACATTCTACGATATTTGACGATGATGAGATTCCTGTGTCGCATCTCTTCAGAACTTTCACCGAGATGCCGCCCCTAGAGCGTGCTGCGCTGAGTCATGCTCGCGGCAGGGTGCTCGATGTGGGTGCCGGAGCCGGATGCCATGCTCTTGCCCTTCAAACCGAAGGGCACGAAGTGGTGTCTATTGATGTGAGTCCAGGTTGTGTGGCTGCTATGCGCCAACGCGGATTGCAGCAAGTGCAACTGGCAGATTTCTTCACCGATGATTTTGGTAAAGACTATGATACCATTTTCATGCTCATGAATGGTCTGGGCATCTGCGGAGGTCTCAACGAACTCCCAGCCTTTTTTGCACGTCTAGATGAACTGCTGTCTCCTGGTGGTAGCGTCATCACCGATGCTTGCGACTTGTCCTACATCTACGAAGATGAAGACGGTTTTCTCGACCTCACTGGAGTGGAAGGCTACTATGGCGAGGTGGATTATCGCATGAGCTATGGAGCAATGGAAGGCGAACCCTTTAATTGGCTCTATATCGACCGCGAGACGCTGGTGGCAGAAGCTGCGCGCCATGGTTATAGCGTTGAAGTGCTTCGCGAAGACGCTGACAGCACTGCCTATTTGGCGCGCATCACGAAGAACTGAGGGCAAGTCCTCTGGTGAGGAAGTATATGGTGTTGGCTTAGTGCCGTGAAACAAGATAGAGTGGGGGAGCGCGGCTTCCTCACTTTTTTTGTGAGCGGTGTTTTTCTGGCTGTGGCTCCCTATAAGTATATGGGAGGATATGAGGGCAAAGTGATAAAAAATCGCAGAAAACTGCATTTTTTTCTTGAGTCATAGTGTAAAATGTTAGGTAGAGATTGCAATATGTAGTGATAATGAGTTCCATTGCCAGCATAGAGAGTGAGTTGCGAAATCAGCTGAGCAGCATCCCTTGCTTGCCTCTGCGCGGGCATCCTCTGTCTTGGCACCTCAAGTCAAAATGGAACATTTGCCCATCACCACGCGATTTTCATGCGTTTGCTTCAATCAATTTTGTTTCTCCCATAGCTTTCGTTGTTTGAGGGGCTTTTCCCTCACGTTTTTTGATGCGCTTTCTCACGCGCGCGTACATGCGCGCCTTCCCTGCGATTTCCACTTTTTTGCTTTCACAACCTTCACACGTGTCCTGTTTCAAACTTGAAAAATCGGGTTGCTGTAGTCGACTGACACCAGTGCCGATAATCTCGAGACTGTGTCGCTTTTCAAGGAGGAACTCGTTGTTTTGTTAAAATATGTCCGAAAAGTGCTTGTTACGACTTGATTCAAAGAAGGTTACGCGGAAATCTGTGAAGGTTGTGAAAGCAAAAAGGCATAAATTGCAGGGTGCGCGTGCGCGCGCCCGCGCGAGGGAGAGGATTGCAACACTTTTTAAGACTGTGTTTTCGCGCTTCCTTGCGAGGCTTTCCATGAGGAGAGGTTTTCTAGGTAAAGTATTGCAGCGGAATGCTCCATGCCGCTTGCTCAATCGTCCGAGGCTTTGGAATAAATCTCCGTTGTTCAGAAAAAAAACTCCCACGTTTTTTGAAAAATCTCCATCGTTTTCGAGAAAATCTCCCACGTTTTTGAGAAAATCTCCATCATTTTTTCCGTCCTCTCCTACGTATTGAACTACACTTCTTCTGAAGGGGAGAGAGAACTCATGAATTTCTGAGGTTTCAAATTCGATGTGTTGAAGCGAGGAAGCATTTTATGATTGACATCTTCAGTATTAGTTCGTCTTCAGCGCAGCAGTATTGCGTTGGGAGCCAAAAAAATCCCACTCATCGCAGGATGAATGGGATACTTTTATCGTTCAGCGCAGTGCTGACTACCGCATCAAGGACGCAATTAAGCGTTGCCTTCGGGCAAACCGAAAGGAGTAGCAGTGCGGCCAATGCCTTCGGGTTGAGCAGCTTCAGGAGCGCCACCAAGTTGAATCGTGCCAAATTGTTGCTCGTAGTTCACTACATTTTCTTGAAGCGCGAAAAGGAGACGCTTAGCGCTTTCGGGAGAGAGGATTTGGCGGTTGTTCACGCGAGCTTGGGGCAAACCAGGAAGAGCTGCCACGAAATCGATGACAAATTCTTGGTTGCTGTGGTTGATGATTGCCAAGTTGCTGTAGTTGCCGTTGGCTACTTCGGGAGTCAGCTCGATTTGGAGCTGTTGAGGAGCTTGTTCTTGTGCCATGATGTGGTCAAGTTATTAGGATGATAAATGTGAATTCTAGTGGGGTGACAAAACTTCCGAACGGTACAACCTCTAGTGCGTGCATTGCGCGTTGGATGTCGTCGAATTGTAATTTTGCAATTACAGTGCCAAAGCGAAACACTGTCATTGCATGACAAACAATCATAAGCAAATATAGCACGAAACAGCGAATTGAGCAAACGAAGTGCAAGAAATCTCTGTAATAATTTGGATTTCTCTTAATTACCCCGTAATTTTGCAAATGAGGAATTGTGTCCCAATGTGCCGTGGCAACTATGGCGCTTAGGTATGACGACAGTGTACTTGTTTTGGCTCTTCCTCTCACCCAGAAATGCGTGATGGATGTAGTAAACTCCTCGACGTCATAGCGCATTTGCTTGAAGTGTGTGAGGCTATGTGCAGGCGATGCGCTATGATATCCTCGCAGAAGCCTTGAAAGAAGGCGATATATCGAATTATAGTTTTATGAAAAGACTGCTCTTTACCCTGTTGGCTGGCACGACACTCGTTGGTGCACGTGCGCAATACACCGCTTTCCCTAAATTTTCGGACAACTGGTCTGTTACTGTAGCAGGGGGAGTCGTGCATCCCCTTATTTACGAACCTCAACCCCAACTCCTCACACCAACTCTCACAGTAGGGATGAAGAAACAGCTCACCTCGGCTTTTTCTCTCGGTGTGGACGTGGACTATGTGTCTTGGAACAACAAGCTCTCTCTTACACGTTACGAGCGTTCGCAAGTGCATCTGGTGGGTAGCCTGAACTTGGGCAATCTCTTTGCTGGAAGTGTGGGACAACCCCGATTGTTTGAAGTCGAAGTCAAAGGTTCTGCCGGATGGGGACATATTTTCAATAAATCGCGCCGCAACAGTTTTGATGCCAACTATTTGGTGAGCAAGTGGGGTGTAGATTTTACTTGTAATTTTGGTGCCCATCGACGTTGGGGCATCGGTGTGCGCCCTGGTGTGCGTTTCGACTTACGCAATGATGGGGCAGTAAATTACGAGAGTTTTAATGCTAATCGCGCAGAGTTTGACCTCTCTCTTGGAGTCACTTATCGTTTGGGGGCAAAGCGGACTCTTGCCCTCTGTCAGCTAGTGCCTGCACCTATTGCGCCTGTTGCTCTGGTGAATGAGCCTGTGGTGTCTGCACAGGTGGCTAACGCTCCAGCTGTGGTGAATGCCCCAGTGGAAACTGCCGCTCCTGCCGTGTCCACTTCTACTACAGTCTCCACTACCCCTGTTGTTCCAGTTGAGACACAACCCGTGCTCGATGCGGCAACAGCTACTCCCACTACGCTTGATGGGTTAGGTTTGGGAGTACCCATGACGGATGATAAAAAAGTGATGCAATTCTTCTTGAAAGAAATGGCGAATCGCGATGTGCTCCTCGCTACCCAGAAGCAGCGCATCGCGCAACTCGAGTTGCTTTTGGCAAAAGATAGTCGCCAATCCTCAGACGATGCCCTTGATTGCTCCCATAGCAGAGACCACTCCAGCTACCACAGCCACTGGCGTGACAACATCACCAGCTGTGACTTCTGCTCCTGCGACTGCCCAGACTACGGCTAAAGTAGTGCATAAATTAGAAACTATCATCAGCTTTGGTGTGGGACGTGTCGTGGTCGATGCACCTCAGTTTCCTAATGTGGAGCGTGTGGCAGCTTACTTGAAGTCCCACCCTCGTGCGCGTGTGGAGGTCCGCGGATATTCTTCTCCCGAAGGTCCGCTTGCTACCAACATACGCATTGCAAAGCAACGTGCGGAAGCCGTTAAGAATCTGTTGATTGCACAATATGGCATTTCTAAAAATCGCATCGATGCAGATGGCGGCGGAGTAGGTCATCTTTTCCGTGAATCCGAATGGAACAGTGTGGCAATTTGCACCGTCTTTGAAGATTAGAGGGTGAGATTTTATTATAAAACTTTCGATTCGTGGTGTTGTACTCACCCTTGAAGTTTTGTCTTTTTTGTTGCTCGAGATGGCAAGAAAGGGGATAAAATAGAGAAAAATCAACATAAAGCAACAGAGAATGACCATATATTTTGGTTATTCTCTGTTTTATTTGTAACTTTGCTCCCGATTAGAGACTATACGTATGTGCTATAGTTTTCTTATTCTACAGCGTGTAGAGTGAATTGAAAAAGCTTATCTATCGAATAATCAATGACTAAATCTTTGACTCTTCTCACTTCTTTTCTTGCTCCATGCACGAATGGTGTGTTGCGTAGTTTTATCGCAATATGCCTTCTTGGTGTAGGTACGCAGCTTCCTGCGCAGACTAGAGTAGCTTCAGAAAAGGTCACAAGTAACCTCCATCAGCGCGTGAAACTTTTGCGTAGTGTGAATGGTGGTAAACTAAATTTTCAATTAGCTCCTGAATTGCCATCGCGTGTGGAGCGTGAACACTGGCCCATTATCTTCTACACCACTCTTAATGACGCGGGTGAAGAGGTGCAGGTGATGAAGAATATGACTTCCTATACATATCTGGAGGTCGATATCCCTGCTGGAAAGAATGAGGTGGATGTAGCCGGTGAAGATGGTATTTGGGGACTCAACGCCCCCACAGCAAAAATCAACGCATTGGAACTCGAGACTCCTGCTTTGCGTTTGCTCTCAATGAGAAACAACGAATTGCATACACCAACAGAAGGTGCAGGGCGGTTCATTCTACCTACTCTTCCCAATCTCGAAAACATAGATGTCTCTCACAATAACTTGACCAAGTTGGACTTGAATGGGAGTGCATCGTCTTTGAAGCGTGTGATTGCTGTAGGTAATGGCTTGGTGAATGAAGATTATAGTAATTTGACCAGTCTAACCGTTATGAGTCTTCAAGGTAATAAACTGGAACATATTAAAGTACCTAGTACGTTTGTTGCCCAGCAGCAAATTTTCAGTGCATCTCCTTGGCAGGTTGAAGAACCGGACCTGCCAACGCATTATGCAAATGATTTGGCAAATCTTGATATTAATAATTATGATCCTGGCATTTTCCAGAATTTGAAGTCGGAATTAGATCTCTCAGTGAATAATTTGAAAATCTCCACTTTGCCAAAGGTGCCGGTTGGGTTAGATATGAATCTGGATGGTAAAATGGGATATCCAAACCATCCTAGATTTAATGTTGCAGCACAGCGTCGCTTTGTTATTCCTCAGACAGAGTATAAACTGCAGCAAGAGATTGATTTAAGCTCTGAGCTAAAAGCCTATGCTCAAGATGGTACTGAGCATAAAACTCAGTACATTTGGTATGTCGAAAAGGATGCAGGTACAGACCAATATGAAGAAGTAAATCCTGCAGACTATGAGGTCGTAAATGGTGTGACGAAATTTAAGCGTGGCTTTGGACGTGATGCTAAAATTTTTGCGATGCTTTACAATAAGGCATTTGATACTTCCGTCAGAAGGCCAGAACAAACTTCTACTGATGTCTTTGAAGTCGGTTTGTCTAGCTTCGAACCTAATGCGTCAGCAGGTAATCATGCTAATGGTTACATGTACACCACCGAGCAGCCAAGTGGTAATGCCTGTCATATTACTCTCGAGCGCTTAATTGATCGTTGTCTACCGTCTTGTGTCGTCTCCTGAATGCAGGATTTGGTTGGTGCTATGTTCTTTAATATTAACCCTATATCCTTTTCTATAGAACGGTAGTAGAAGATGCTAGACTCACTCAAGGTGGGGATAGAACTCGCTTTTATCGCACGAATGTGATTACGCTGAAGGGTAACTATTGGTATGGCTTTGAAGACAATGTTTGGAATAACGAGAAAAACTGGACGATGCGCTATGTGCCACCTACCACACCAGATGCTTATGCTGCATTGACCGATAAGTCCGAGGCAAACGTAGAATTTGCTACGAAAGATAATTATGGATCCAATGCCATTCGTGATCTTGGACTGATGGTGTTGGCCGTGTAGTTCAAAACTATATCAACTATTCGCCTAAGGCTTTGGCTGTGCAACCTGCTACACAGTTAATCATTAAGAATGAGGTCAAAGGCCGTGAGCTTTATGATGGTGATTTTGGACAAGCTATACTCCGTGTAAAGGGAGGATATAACTTTGATTCAAGTAATGGTACGCTGATTGTTGAATCGCAGAAGCCTGCAGAAGCAGATGTTGAGCTCGCAACTAGAAGTCATAGCAGAGGCAATGGTTTGCTCCGCGCTGGCTGGCAATACTTTGGTGTGCCTGTAGACGAAGCCTCTGAGGATGATGACTATAACAAGAAATCTAATGTCTTTGGCAATGAAACAGTGCGTAAATATAATCGCACACTACAGGTTCCTAATAGCGATGAAAAGTGGGAAGCTCTAGCATCTAATGAATTGCTGAAGCCTGGCGTAGGTTATGAAATTACCACTGCAACTCCCAGTCGATACACCTTTAAGGGTAAATTGATCTATGGAAATGGCACTGATGTCGACGGTTCTGCAATCTATAACTTCCCAATTGATGGTTCGCCTGTTGGCACAAACTACAACGATATCAACATCCTCGGCAATCCATTTACCGCTGCAATGGATATTTCGAAGTTTAAATATGAGGATGATAACAAACTCGTAAACGTTCTATCTGTTTAATACAGGTTCACGCGAGAATTGGCTTGCGCGTGATGGTGCTAACACTACAGGCGATAGATCAGGTCAGTACACTGTGGCTATTCCTGCTGGATTGGCAGGCTATGTAGAGGATATGCCCTCGGAGATTCCATCTCTCAGTTCATTCGCTGTCAAGGCCAATGCTCAGACAACAATATCCTATCGTTATAAGGATGTTATGCAGTCGGAGACGGCAAACCGTGCTCGTCGCAGAGATGTGGAAGCTCCAAGCGTGGCTTCGCTCATGGTAGATGTAGCTTCTGAGAAGTCTATGGATAGACTCTGGCTCGTGGAACATGAAGAGGCTACTGATGCCTTCGATAATGGTTTCGATGGTGAAAAGATGCTCAGCGCAGGTGCTGCACAACTTTATGCCGAAGAAAGCAAGAATCTGCAAGTGAAGACCACCAATCGCTTGAAGCGTACGGATCTCAGCTTCGTTCCCGCGGATAAGGCTGGGCGCTACGAACTTAAGTTCCATCTCAAGGGCTTCAAGGCTAGCGATGAGTTTGTGCTTCTCGACAAACGTACAGGTGAAGAAACACCCATCAACGATGGTGATAAGTATAGCTTCGTGGCTGATGTCAACGATAAGCCACAACGCTTCGCCATCCTCCGCAAGGGTAGTTCTATGGATAGCGCTGCTGAAGCAGGATTCACTGTGGTAGCAGATGCTCAGCGCAATATCGAAGTGGTGAATGCAACCACCGAAAGCGGTGACGTTCTAGTGGTTGATGCGGCTGGTAAGTCCATCGCTCGCTTCAAACTCGCAGCTGGCGCTCGCAAGAGTGTCCAAGTGAATATCCCTGGTGTTTATGTCGTAAAGGCTGAAAATGCATCAAAGTCGTTTGTCACAATCTGTACTTGTTCCTTAATCGAACAAAGATGATTGTACAAATGCTACAATAGAAAAAGCGTGAGTGCTGACTCGTTCAGTACTCACGCTTTATTTTGTTGTCTGCTGTTGGGGAAGATGTCTTAGTTGGTCAAAGTCTTCAGTTGTATGTGTTGGTGCAAGTGTGATGGATGGGGTAGGTGTGTTCAGTGAATGGCTGGTTTGAAAACTCCACCCGCGGAAATGGAACGATTGTCGGAGGAAATGTGGAATATGCAAGAGTGCGTGTAATAAAAGACTATAAATAGTTGGCTACGCCAGAAAAAAACGCTAACTTTGCACCTCAAAGGGCTTAGTATGCACTAAAGCCTGGTGAAAAAGCAGTGCAATCTGCTCCTAAAACTCGCAACAAAATCAACAATATAAACAATTAAAAAAACAAACAAAATGCCTACTATTCAACAACTTGTACGCAAGGGTCGTTCAGTAGCTGCCGAGCAATCAAAGTCTCCAGCTTTGGAAAACTGCCCCCAGCGTCGTGGTGTTTGCGTGCGCGTTTACACAACCACGCCTAAGAAACCAAACTCTGCTATGCGTAAGGTAGCACGTGTGCGCTTGACCAACGGTAAGGAAGTTAACTCTTACATCCCAGGTGAAGGTCACAACCTCCAAGAGCACAGCATCGTTCTCGTTCGCGGTGGTCGTGTAAAGGACCTTCCTGGTGTGCGCTATCACATCGTTCGCGGCACTCTCGATACTGCTGGTGTAGCAAACCGTACTCAACGCCGCTCCAAGTATGGTGCGAAGCGTCCTAAGGCTGCTAAGAAATAATCAGCCTTAATTGATGGTGCGAAGAGTAATCAGTTGCGGTGCTCCTCACTAAATTGAGCAATGCCACAACGATGAAGGACTGCTTTGAATATGTGCAACACTCGATGATACTCATGCGCAGTGTTTGCCTTAAGCATTCAATTCGTGACCATTTAGCGTATTTATTTTACAACAAAGTATTGGTTGGCAAAGGTTGAGTAAGCTCTTCATTGATGTGCACTCATTAAGTTTGATAAGCGTGCACTCCGAAGGTGCTGAAGACACATTGCAGCCTCTTACAAAACCAAAAAACAAAACTCATGCGTAAAGCAAAACCAAAGAAGCGCCTGATCCTTCCTGATCCCGTGTTTGGCGACCAAAAAGTATCTAAGTTCGTAAACCACCTCATGTATGATGGTAAGAAGAACGTGAGCTACGAAATTTTCTACTCTGCTCTCAAGCTCGTAGGCGAAAAGATGAGCGGCGAAGAAAAGAGTGCACTCGAAATCTGGAAGACTGCCCTCGATAAGGTAACTCCCCAAGTGGAAGTAAAGAGCCGTCGTATCGGTGGTGCTACTTTCCAAGTTCCTACTGAAATCCGTCCTGATCGTAAGGAATCCGTTTCTATGAAGAACCTTATCTCTTTCGCTCGCAAGCGTGGTGGTAAGACTATGGCAGACAAGCTCGCTGCTGAAATCATGGACGCTTACAACGAACAAGGTGGTGCTTTCAAGCGTAAGGAAGAAATGCACCGTATGGCAGAAGCTAACCGCGCATTCGCACACTTCCGCTTCTAATTTAGCACATCGCACAATAGCATACAAACAAAATGGCAAAGCAAGATCTCCATTTGACGCGCAATATCGGTATCATGGCGCACATCGATGCCGGTAAGACCACCACGTCTGAGCGTATCCTTTTCTACACTGGTAAGACGCACAAGATTGGTGAAGTGCACGAAGGCGGCGCAACCATGGACTGGATGGAACAAGAGCAAGAACGTGGTATCACGATCACTTCTGCTGCTACCACCGCTTTCTGGAACTTCCGCGGCACTCAATACAAGTTCAACCTCATTGACACTCCGGGACACGTTGACTTCACTGCTGAAGTAGAACGCTCACTCCGTGTGCTCGATGGTGCTGTCGCTACTTATTGCGCAGTAGGTGGTGTTGAACCTCAGTCTGAAACTGTATGGCGTCAGGCTGACAAGTACAACGTACCTCGTATCGGTTATGTGAACAAGATGGACCGTTCTGGTGCTAACTTCTTCGAAGTAGTGCGCCAAATGAAGGACGTCCTCGGTGCAACTCCTTGCGTTATCTCTGTGCCCATCGGTGCTGAAGAAAAGTTCAAGGGTATCGTTGACCTCATCCGCATGAAGGCTATCCTTTGGCACGATGAGACAATGGGTGCTGAATATGACGTAGAAGACATCCCCGCTGAACTCGTTGACGAATGCAACGAATGGCGCCAAAAGATGATCGAACTTGCTGCAGAGCAAGACGAGACTCTCATGGAGAAGTTCTTCGATGATCCCGATAGCCTCACTGAGGAAGAAGTGGTTGCTGCTATCCGTAAGGGTACGCTCGCACTCGACATCGTTCCTATGACCTGCGGTTCTTCGTTCAAGAATAAGGGTGTACAAACTCTCCTCGACTATGTCGTAATGTTCCTCCCTTCTCCACTTGATACTCCTGCTATCGAAGGTGTAAACCCTGACACTGGTGAAACTGAAACTCGTGAGCCTTCTGAAGATGAAAAGACTTCTGCGCTCGCGTTTAAGATTGCTACTGACCCCTACGTTGGTCGTCTCACCTTCTTCCGCGTTTACTCTGGTAAGGTAGAAGCTGGTTCTTACGTTTACAACGTACGTTCTGGTAAGAAGGAACGCGTTTCTCGCCTCTTCCAAATGCACTCTAACAAGCAAAACCCTGTTGAAGTGATTGGTGCTGGTGACATCGGCGCAGGTGTAGGTTTCAAAGACATCCGCACTGGTGATACCCTCGCTGAAGAAGGTGCTCCTATCATTCTCGAATCTATGGACTTCCCCGATCCCGTTATCGGTATCGCAGTTGAACCTAAGACTCAAAAGGATCTCGATAAGCTCTCTACTGGTCTTTCTAAGCTCGCTGAAGAAGACCCCACCTTCACTGTGAAGACTGACGAACAAAGCGGTCAAACTGTGATTTCTGGTATGGGTGAGCTTCACCTCGATATCATCATCGACCGTCTCCGTCGTGAGTTTAAGGTGGAAATCAACCAAGGTAAGCCCCAAGTAAACTACAAGGAAGCTATTACGAAGACTGTAAACCTCCGCGAAGTTTATAAGAAGCAATCTGGTGGTCGCGGTAAGTTCGCAGACATCATCGTGAACGTAGGTCCTGTTGATGAAGACTTCAAGGAAGGCGGTCTCCAGTTCGTGAACAAGGTGACTGGTGGTAACATTCCTAAGGAATTCATCCCCTCTGTACAGAAGGGCTTTGAGAACGCTATGAAGAGCGGTGTCCTCGGTGGCTTCCCCCTCGATAGCCTCAAGGTTGAACTCCTCGATGGTTCATTCCACCCTGTTGACTCCGACCAACTCTCCTTCGAAATCGCTGCTCTCCCAAGCTTACAAGAATGCTTGCGCACAAGCTGGTCCTGTACTCATGGAGCCCATGATGAAGCTCGACGTTATCACTCCTGAAGAAAACATGGGTGATGTGATCGGTGACTTGAACAAGCGCCGTGGTCAAGTGGAAGGTATGGAAAACAGCCGTTCTGGTGCTCGCATCGTGAAGGCTACTGTACCTCTCGCAGAAATGTTTCGGTTATGTGACTGCGCTCCGTACCATCACTTCTGGTCGTGCAACTTCTTCTATGCAGTATGACCACCACGCTCCTGTTTCTAGCGGTATCGCTAAGGCTGTACTCGAAGAAATGAAGGGTCGTGTAGATCTCATCAAATAATCCTGATTGAGATTTAATCCTAAAAACAACTTTCCGCATTCGGCAGGTGGGATAGCGAACGACTCTTATCCCACCTCCGCCGATACGGAGCAAATTCAATACAACAATGAGTCAAAAAATTCGTATCAAGCTCAAGAGCTACGATCACACTCTCGTAGAAAAGTCTGCTGAGAAGATTGTTAGTAACGTAAAGGCTACTGGCGCTATCGTTAGCGGTCCAATTCCTCTCCCCACTCGCAAGCGTATCATCACTGTGAACCGCTCTACCTTCGTAAACAAGAAGAGCCGCGAGCAATTTGAGGTTTCTACTTACAAGCGTCTCATCGACATCTACAGCTCTAACCCCAAGACTATCGATGCTCTCATGAAGCTCGAACTTCCTTGTGGTGTTGAAGTTGAAATCAAGGTGTAGTCCTTCGCTTGAATCAGCTTGAACAATGAAGCTTATCCGCAGTTCCTCTCTAGGGGCTGCGGATTTTTTTGTCTTTCTACACCTCCTATTCTTCTTGAATACTTCAACGTCCAATCTGATCTTTCTTCCTTCCTCTCCAACTCCCTCCAACTCCTCTCCAACTCTTTTTCAGCTTCCCCAGCTTCAACTTCGTTTTATTGTTTTTGGTGTGAAGCATTGATGCTTTGCAACAAATTGCTCGTGCGTATAAATGCCTGTCTCCTTTGCTGTTTCATTTTCCCGTATCATCTGAAGTCTCATTTTGCCATCTCATTTGTTGTCTCCTTTGCTGTCTCATCTGATGTTTCATTTTCCTGTCTCATCTGATGTCTCTTTACCCGTGTTATGTCGTATGCAGCGCGCAAAGTGAGAGAAAAAGAACGTAACCTGCTGATTTTCGTCGAGAAAACTTGTACACTCCAGAGAAAAGCCGTAACTTTGTCGTGCTTTTCCGCTCAACCGCTGCAAGGCGCACCGAAAGCACCCTAATCCGTACGAGTTGCGCTCTTTTGAGAGCAAAGTCAGCTCATAGGATGAACGGCTTCGGCGCAGTAGAATCCGAACATGTTGGGCTGGGGCGATTAACAATTTCAAAATCAAGCATTACACAATGGCTGATCTCATTAAAATTGCTGAAGAAGCATTTGCTACTGGCAAGCAACACCCCTCATTCAAGGCTGGTGACACTGTAACTGTAGCTTACAAAATCGTCGAAGGTAACAAGGAACGCGTACAGCTCTACCGCGGTGTTGTCATCAAAATCGCAGGTCACGGCGAAAAGAAGCGTTTCACTGTACGCAAGATGTCTGGTACTATCGGTGTAGAACGTATCTTCCCCCTCGAGTCTCCCGCTATCGAGAGCATCGAAGTGAACAAGGTGGGTAAGGTTCGTCGCGCTAAGCTTTACTACCTCCGTGCCCTCACTGGTAAGAAGGCTCGTATTAAGGAAAAGCGTACCGCTACTAAGGCGTAAGACATCTCGTCCTAAACGACTTTCACTCCGCTGCGCTTTCAGCTGCCTTGCGCTAGCATTAAAAGCAAAGCTATCGAGTGAAGAAAATCACAAAGTCCGCGTCCAAACTCAGGTTTGGCACGGACTTTTTTGTGTCTTTTCGGATATGGCTGTGCCTAATTGAGGCAAAGACATTTGCAGAAAAAGAATTCCCCTGCCACTTCACTTCCTAGAGTGATTGTGGCAGGGGAGTTTTCGTCAGAGAAAGTTGTCATTAGGGTTGAGCAAGAAGTACTTTGTAACTGCGCTGTGCCACTTTGAGTAGCAATACTTGCGGCATCTGAGGGAAGACCATTCGTAGTGGTTCGCCATAACTTTTCACTTGATGAAGCAGGCGACCTTGCACGTCTAGTATGTGCAACCATTGTCCACTGGGCACTTGTTTGACGACTAAGGTATTGCCGTCCACACTCACCTGAGGTGCGACATCAGCTGCCACTGCTTTTTTAAGAGCAGTGGGAGGCACAATTTCGATGCGACAATTTGCTTCTTGTTTTGAGCCATCCCGTGCTTGCGCCGTTATCGTAGCACTACCTGTTTTTAGAGCTTCAAAACTACCTGCTCCCAAGTGTTTCAATAGCAGTGGGTCAGAAACCGACCATAGCAAAGTTCTATTTGTCGCATTCTTGGGTAAAACATCAGCGGTCACCGTGAAATGTTCGCCAACAGCTACGGTGTCTTTCTCGAGTTTGAGCGAAATCGCCTGCACCAAACGAGGTTTCACCACCACTTTGCACTCCGCAGTGATGTCGCTGCCGTCCGCTGCTTCCGCGCGAACGAGGGCTTCCCCCCACTTTCTTCGCTTGGATGACTCCAGTGTTGGAGAGGGAAATTGCATCACCGCTCACGAGTTTCCAAATCACGTTGCGATTGGTGGCATTCTCGGGCATCGCAGTTGCCGTGAGCGAGAAGGCATCGCCAATGATGAGTTCTTTCTGAGTAGCATTCAGCGAAATAGATTGCACCAAACGAGGTTTCACCACCACTTTACACACTGCTGACACACCGCTGCCGTCCACAGCTTCCGCACGAACGAGGGCTTCACCCACTTGTTGAGCCGTGAATTGTCCAGGTGCAGCAGTTGGTTTCAAGATGTTCTCAGGCGTGATTTTCCACTTCAGCGTAGCATTAGTTGCGTTCTCGGGCAACACCTTAGCCGCGATTTGCAACGATTCTCCCACAACAACCGAAGAGGCAGAAGGAGTGAGTGTGATTTGTTGCACCTTCACTTCCTTTGGAGTTTCAGGAGTTTCGGGAATTTCAGGCGTTTCTGCCACTTCACGCTCAATGAACTGCTGTCCGCCATATACTTCTCCGCCTTGTTGCACACTCCACGTGCGAATAGTCATGTTGCCTTCTGTTGTCTCAGAAAAAGAGGGAACAACTGGAGCATAATTCACCTTCGCTGTGACTTGTGGAGCTGGAGGAAGTGGAGCATCGGCAGCAAGTTTGAGGTAGTTGTTCGTGGGAAGACCTTCAAAAGTAACTGGAGATTTCACCACCTCTATACCTCCATCCACCAGCGCATTGTTGCTGAGGTCATAATACTGGAAATCGTCGTCGATGGTTTCTAGGCGAATCAAACCCTTACCCGCAAACCAGATGTTGAAATAGGTGGAGAACTTCTCCATCAACTTTTGAGGAAGGTACACTTCGCACTCCCCGTCGTTGGCAGTGCTAGGCACAAGAACGTGAGAGAATGTCTCGCCAAAATCATCGGACATCACGACACGCACCTTGCTACCTTCCTTGAAAAAGGTCTTATCCACCGACCATTTCAGCGTGAGCTTCTGCCCCATGGCATATTGCGACGCAATGTTGGAAGTAATCTTGAAAGGAGTGGCGTTGACCACTTTGACCTTCGCGATGTAGCCATCATAGAGCGGGGCTTGTTTCTTTGCTATCGCCTCTTCCACAGGGAGCGCATCGCTCACACTGAGCCAAAACTGATAGTTGCCTACGGGGATTTCGTCAGAATTGGCAATCATACTTGCTCCACCATAGCGACGACCGAAGGAGAGTTTGGCATCGTGCTGCGGAGGAAAGACGGGGAATGTGGCAGGATTGCCAGAGTGGCAGCCAAACTGATTGAAGGCATAGAGCAATGAAGACTGTTCGGAATCGGTGGCATAGACGGGAATGGTGAAAAAGGTACCTTTGGGGACACGATATTCCGCGCGCATCTTCGAGCGATCTATGCGCGGTGCCGTGTTGGTGGGAGAGGTGTGCTTAGCAGCGGCTGGAAGTTTGAAGTCACTAGCCTTGGTGATTGGGTGCATCATACGCAGACTCTCCAAACTGATGAAGTCTTCCTTATAAGGATATCCATAACTCATCATGGATTGTCCTGATTTAGTTCGGTGCAACGACCCACCAAACCTGCGCCGCCGACAAAGGGATGGTCTGCCCCGAAAAGGTGACCAAGTTCGTGACCGATGGTAATCATTTCTTGTGAATTGACAATCGCCCATCCTTTTCGATCTTGAAAATTCACTCCACCAGGACTGGCTAATCCTTGCAAAGCACCGCCTTCTATATAATTCACCACAATGCCGATGTCGTAGGCATCAGATCCGATGGCTGCATTGATGAGTTTTGTGCCCGCGTCATAAGCATACGAGCCCTTATAAGACTTCTCAATCAGTCGCTCGTCTTGCACGATGGTGAAGCGCACACCTAAATCGCGCACGTAGATATTGTTGAGAAAAGTCTCGAGTTCTTTCCAGAAGGCTTTGACTTTGGAAACGTCTTGGTTAAGTTGCTCCGATCGGAAGCCTTCATTGGCCATGTAGACTGCCAAGCGATATTTGCGAAAAACACCATCACTAATCGTGGGGGCAGTGGTGGCATCGCTCACCCCTCGCACGGCAAAGGCGGAATGCGAGGTAGAAAAGCGTTGCTCCGCTGAATCATCGTTGGGAGTTACATTTACCCCACAAAAGCAACGAGGTTGCTGCGAAGGGAGAGTAATTGCGCGCTTCTGTGCCGTTGCCGGGGAAAAAAATCCGAGGGTAGTAAAAGCCACTCCGACACAAACCGTGAGAATCTGAAGAACGTGTTCATAGAAGAGAGAGTTTATTAGATACAAAGTTAGGGAATTATCACGAAGAAAGGGCGAAAAGCAAGATATATATGCAAAGAATAGGAGCATAATTCCGTATAAATTCGTAATTTAGCAGTCAGAATCAAAATAATCTCTGAGAGAAAACCTACTTCATCTCCTGTTGCGCTTGAATGGTCTGCAAAGTTCTCTTTCCGCAGACGGAGAAAGTGCTGTGCAAAATGACGATTTTCAGGAAAATCTCAGACTATCTCATACTTCCACATGAAGCAAAAATCTTCTCTACTGCCTCAGGCTCTGGGGTTGGTCACCTTGGTGGGTGGCATGACGACAGCACCAGCCATGGCGCAAGCTGCCTCCTCAGATGCAAACACTGTGACCGCAACGGCGCAAAACAGCCAGCAGGCTACAACGACTCCTGATCGTTCAGGCAAAAATTTGGTTTCGGCTCGTAAAGTCAACGATACCACCATTGAGTTTGTCAACAATCAGAAACAGCGCATCACGCTCGACTTCTACGGCAATGGCATTTTCCGTCTATATCTAGACCCTGCTGGTCGCGCTCCTCACAACCCTGAAGCAACTCCTGCTGCAGACATTCTCGTGGAAAATCCGCGCCGTGGTGTAAAATCGCTTGATTTGAAAGGCGATGCCAATAACTTCACAGTGACGACTCCCCAAGTGACCCTCGTGTTCGACCGTGCCACGGGTGGTTTTATGGTGAAGAAAGCCAGTGGTGAAGTCGTGTTCCAATCGCTCACCGCTCCTAGCTTCGACAATGATGGCACGCACCTCACACTTGCCAATCATGATGGTGAATACTTCTATGGGGGAGGTGTGCAAAATGGTCGTTTCTCGCATCGTGGACAAGTGATTGCCATCGAAAATACCAACAACTGGGTGGATGGTGGCGTAGCTTCTCCTACTCCTTTCTATTGGAGCACGAAGGGCTACGGCATGATGTGGCACACTTTCAAACCTGGTCTTTATGACTTTGGCAATACCCAAGGCAATGTGGTGAAATTGCGCCATGCAGAGCAATATCTCGATGTGTTCTTCATGGTGGCAGATCGCCCCGAAGCCTTGTTGAGCAGTTTCTACCAACTAACCGGTCACCCTGTGTTGCTTCCCAAATTCGGATTCTACCAAGGTCACCTCAATGCTTACAACCGCGACTATTGGACAGAAGCGAAGGACGGCCGTGGCTTCATGAAGATGGAAGATGGCAAGACTTACAACGAAAGTCAAAGGACAATGGTGGCATCAAGGAGAGCTTGAATGGTGAACGCAATAACTATCAATTCTCAGCTCGCGCAGCCATCGACCGCTATCTCAATAATGATATGCCCTTGGGCTGGTTCCTCCCTAACGATGGATATGGTGCGGGCTACGGACAAACTTCAACGCTCGATGGCAACATTGAAAACCTCCGCCAATTTGGCGACTATGCTCGCAGCAAGGGTGTGGAAATCGGTCTGTGGACACAAAGCGATCTCCATCCCAAAGACAGCATCGAAGCTCTCCTGCAGCGCGACATCGTGAAGGAAGTCGGCACCGCTGGTGTGCGTGTGCTCAAAACCGACGTAGCCTGGGTAGGTTGGGGTTATAGCTTCGGACTGAATGGTGTAGCCGATGTGGGTCGCATCATGCCTAAATATGGCAATAATGCGCGCCCCTTCATCATCTCTCTCGATGGATGGGCAGGCACTCAACGCTATGCGGGAATCTGGAGTGGTGACCAAACCGGTGGTGACTGGGAATATATCCGTTTCCACATCCCAACCTTCATCGGTTCTGGACTTTCTGGACAACCTAACATCACTTCTGACGTAGATGGTATTTTCGGGGGTAAGAACATTCCCGTGAATGTGCGCGAATTTCAATGGAAGACTTTCACTCCCATGGAGTTGAACATGGATGGTTGGGGCAGCAATCCCAAATATCCTCACGCACTCGGTGGCAAGAGCATCGCGCTCAATCGCTGGTATCTCAAACTCAAGAGCGAACTCCTGCCTTATACCTACACAGCTGCTGCTGAAGCGGTGAATGGTAGACCGATGATTCGCCCCATGTTCATGGAAGAAAGCAATGCCTACACATTAGGTAAGCGCACACAATATCAATTCATGTATGGTGACGCCTTCCTCGTGGCACCCGTTTACCAAAACACGGCAGCGGACGCAGAAGGTAATGACCGCCGCGACGGTATCTACCTCCCCAAGGGAAATTGGGTGGACTATTTCACGGGCGACATCTATGCTGGCGGACGCATCATCAACCACTTCGATGCTCCGCTCTGGAAACTCCCTGTGTTGGTGAAGGCTGATGCCATCATCCCCATGGCGAATCCTAGCAATACACCTGCCGAAATCAAGAAAGACCTCCGCATCTTTGAGATTTACGCAGAAAAAGGCACCACCGCTGGTTTGTATGACGACGATGGCAAGACACAAGCCTATCTCGAAGGTAAGCACGCTAACACTCAGCTGAAGACTACGGTAAAGAAGCAAGTGTTGACTTTCGACATTGATTGCACTATGGCACGTTTCCCCGAATTTGTCAAGATGCAACAAACGGAATTGCGCATCAATGTGTCTAAGGCGCCTAAGAAACTCACTGCCACCGTGGGAGGTGCTAAGGTGAAATTGGCGCAAGTGAACACACGCGAGGAGTTTGAACAAGGCACCAACGTGTGGTTCTACGATGCGAAGCCTAATCTCAACCGCTGGGTGCGCGCTGGAGAAGAGAGTGTGGGCGAAGTGATCAAGAATCCTCAAGTGCTCGTGAAACTTGCAGCTACTGATGTCACAGAAAACGCGGTGAGTGTGACCGTGAAGGGCTTCGAATTTAAGATGCCTAATCGTCAACTCGTGCACCACGGCAAACTTGCTGCGCCTCAATTCAACAAGCAGCAGAGCAAAGCTCAGGCTTACACGCTCCAACCTGCGTGGGATGCGGTGGAAAATGCCGACTACTACGAAGTGGAGTATGATGGTCAACTCTATTCTACCATCCGCGATTTGAACTACCTCTTCGATGATTTGGCACCTGTCACTACCTACTCATTCCGCGTGCGTGCCGTCAATGCCGATGGCGCAAGTGAGTGGACAGACTTCCAACTGGCTACTGTGAAAGATCCACTTGAATGGGCTGTGAAGGGTGTGAAGGCTACGACGTCTGTACAAAACCAAGGTGGACAAGGCACGGACAAACTCTTCGACCGCGACTTGAAGACCATTTGGCACACTTCATGGAACAACAAGCAAGCTACTCCCTTTGAAATGATTGTGGACTTGAGAGGTGTCAACCAACTGGAGCGATTTGAATACATTCCTCGTGAAGATGCAGGTAATGGAACTATCCTCTCTGGTTCGTATTCGCTCTCTACAGACCGCCAAAACTGGTCTGCTCCCGTGGCATTCAACTGGGAGAAGGATGGTGAAACCAAGACTGTGAAGTTCGGCGAGGGTGCTGCAGCACGCTACGTCAAACTTAATGTAGACAAAGCCGTTGGCAACTTCGGTTCTGGTCGTGAAATGTATGTGTATCGTCGTCCTGGAACGGAAGGTGTGATGCAAGGCGACATCAACCGCGACAAGCGCGTGGACGAAAATGACTTGACTTCCTACATGAACTACACCGGTTTGCGTCGTGGTGATGGTGACTTCGACTATGTGGCGATTGGTGACATCAACAACAACGGTTTGATCGATGCCTACGACATCTCCTGCGTGGGTGTGGAACTCGATGGTGGTGTGCGCAATTCTTCCGACAAGGTGCGCGGACAACTCGTGCTTACTCCCAACGTGAAGACTTACAAGGCAGGCGATGTGGTGGAAATCAAGGTTTCTGGTAAGGACCTCCACTATGTGAACGCGCTCTCCTTCGGGCTCCCCTATAAAGCAGATGAACTCGAATACAAAGGCATCACGCTCAAAGACATGAAGGATATGGTGAATCTCACCTACGACCGCTTGCACACTTCGGGGCAGAAAGCACTCTATCCCACCTTCGTCAACCGCGGTAACAACTTCTTGCTCGAAGAGGGTAATCCCGAACTCTTCACCATCAAGTTTGTGGCTAAGAAAGCTGGTAAGTTCAACTTGAAAGCTGTGGACGGTCTGCTCATCGACCGCAACCTCGGCACCGTTTCTTTCTAAAAACGCTAAGACAGCGGGTGTGTCAAATTTTGACACACCCGCTTTTTTTGTGCCTTCAGGCACGAGGTGAGATTATAAATGCGCCAGTTCTGCAGAGCAAAAGTGGTTTTCGAAGCTGCAATCAAGCCCAGTTTTGAAGGGGAGCCATTGCCTGCAACAGCAGTAGTGTCCTGCGATGAAGGCGAAAGATGGACGCGCTTGTAGAATATGTGGGATAGAGATAACGGCGGAGATATCTTAGAAAAACTCCGACGTTTTTGGATAAATCTCCCATGTTTTTTAGAAAATCTCCCACGTTTTTGGAGAAACGTCCGAGATAATTTCTTTTTTGTCGGACCTTTTCTCGAACCTTTTGTCGAAGGCTTCGAGAGGGAAGAAATGGCAGATGAAAGATGAAATGTTTTCGTTTGTGAAAAATGTGTGTTGGGGTGCCTCTCGCGCGCACGCGCGCACGCGCATTACAAGAGTTTTGCACTTTTTGCTTTCACAACCTTCACAGAAATCTCTGTAATGAATTGATATACAGTGGATAAGAATGGTTTCGGACAAAATTTAATAATGGAGCGATGAAATGCCTTTGAAGGACCCCAAAATTGGAAAAAGAGAGCCCGAAGAGAGACAAAAGAGAGGGGCAAGAAAAAGCCCCAAAATCGTACGAAATTGGGGCTATCGGTGAAGGTTGTGAAAGCAAAAAATTGAAATAGCTAGGGATGCGCGCGCGTACGTGAGGAAAACTGAGGTGAAACGACCACCCTTGTGGAACTCTTTTTGGGGGAACTATAAGTCGATTGCGCGAATAGCACAATAAATAGGTTTGTTTTGTAATGTTAATCTGACAAAATGAGAGAAGACTAAAGAAAATCTTCACTTTTTGCCCTGTTTTTTGTCCATTCGCGCCAATTCTTCCCCTATATATTTAGGGGGCAAGAAAAAGCAGAGGGATTATTCCCCGTGCTCTGACTCGAGTGTTTCTTCTGCAAAGCATTCGTCTTCCACAGCTTCTTCCAAAATGTAGCGCTGATAGTAGGCGAGCATGAGCGTGGTGAGTGGAAGAGCGACCATCAAGCCGATGATACCAGCGATATATCCCCAAACAGAGAGGGAAAGCAAGACTACGGCAGGGGATAAGCCCATGATTCGTCCCATGATGCGAGGGGTGAAGATAGTGTCTTGCAACACTTGCACGACGATGTAAACCACAATGACGAGAGCCATCATGCCCCAAAACGAATGGCCGGTGTCTGCCATTTGCAGTAAAGCCAAGAGAGCGGCTGGTAAGATGCCGAGCACCTGAATGTAGGGAATGAAACTAAGGACACCCACGAAGATGCCCATTCCCACTGGCATGGGGAGGCCGATGAGCCAGAAACCAATGCTAAACATGACGCCATTGCTGATAGCCACTAGCACTTGTCCGCGGAAATAGCCTCGCATATTATGCGCCACGTCGTTGGATAATTGCTCGAGGAACGCGCGTTGTGAGCGTGGCACATATTTGAGCCATACGGTGGAGTAGTGGTCGTAGTCGGTGAGCAGCAACACCAGATAGAGCAGGGCGAAAGCAGAACTAGCCAGGCTCACCACCACGTTGGCAGTGGATTGCACCACATTCCAAACATGGGGTAGGGAGGTGCGCACCATTTGCAGCAGATTGTCTTGTTGAAGCATCTCCTCAAGTTGCAGTGATCCAATCCACTGTTGCAACAAATGCTGTAACCACCCCGGCAGCTGGGTGTTTGTCCACCGTTTTGGAGATAGCGCAAGAGGGCATCTTTGATGTGGAGCACACCCTCGATGAAGGGAGGTATGATGAGCCACAAGGCTCCCACCGCAATGGCAATGGCTAGGATGAGGGTGAGCACTACGGCTACAGAACGCGGACGAATGTAGCAACGATCGTGGAGGAATTGGACCACGGGGGCTAATACCCACGCGATGGCCCACGCTGCAAAGAAGGGAAGGAGAACTGCGCTGAGCCAGTTGAGGCCAGCGACAAAGAGGGCAAGTAGAGCCACAAAAAGTACTCCGCGAATGAAACGATCAAATGTGATTTCTTGGCGAAATAATTGCATAAAAAAAGAGGGATTGATGAGACGACAACGACGACCTCAGCATACGTCAGAAAGGAAGGGTGCGTCTTTGACAATGTCTCATATCATGAAAAGAAAAGGATGCTGCAAAGATAATACTTTTCGAGTTCGTTGGTCAAGTTTTTGGCAAATAATTTGTTGTAATGAGGTGAAAGTACTATTTTTGCAACTAGCAACTCCTCGAAGTAAACCTATAAAACGAGCCTGAAGTAGTTGAAAATGAATGGAGCATCCACCCTGGGATTCTATGCTTGTGGTGCTTCTCTACCTCAGCATTAGCCCGTGGCTCCTCATCTCTTGGGCAGAGCAGAGACTTATATTGCATCACTTACAAGCTCTGCTGGTCTGTCTGAAGAAAACGATTCTATTCCCCCACCATCATGTTGTATCTTGTTCCTACGCCAGTTGGCAATTTGGAAGACATCACGCTTCGTGCGCTGCGCATCCTTAAAGAGGTGGATGTGGTCTTGGCTGAAGACACGCGCACCAGCGGAATCTTACTCAAGCACTACGACATTTCCACTCCACTGGTGAGCCACCACAAGTTTAATGAACACCAGACGGCTGCGACGCTAGCGGCGCGCATTGTGGCGGGGGAGACCATGGCACTCATCAGCGATGCCGGCACGCCTGCTATCTCTGACCCTGGGTTTATGCTGGTGCGTGAAGTGGTGAAACAAGGTGGCGAGGTGCAATGCTTGCCCGGTGCTACAGCTTTCGTGCCTGCCTTAGTGGCGAGCGGACTGCCTTGCGAGCGCTTCTGTTTTGAAGGATTCTTGCCCCAAAAGAAAGGGCGGCAGTCAAAGCTGCAAGCTTTGCAGCGCGAGGAACGCACGATGATTTTCTATGAAAGTCCTTATCGGGTGGTGAAAACCCTCGAACAAATGGTGGAAGTGTTTGGCGCAACGCGTCTTTGCAGTGCGTGCCGCGAGATTTCAAAGCTCCATGAAGAGAGCGTACGCGGCACATTGCAAGAGGTGTTGGAGCATTTCCAAACCACTGAGCCCAGAGGCGAGTTTGTGCTCGTCGTGGCAGGGGCTCCCGACTCGGAGGTGGGTGACGCAGAAACGACAACGTCACACCGCACCAAACGAGCGGTTGTGGAGCGCGACCCCATCACAGGGCAACCACTCCAGACTTCTCCTACAGCGCCCACCGATAAAGCTGAATTGCGTCGCAGTAAGCGACATCGATGAGCCCTGATTATTCCTTTTATTATTGACATCAACTAACACCTAAGCGTATGAAGAAAATAGCATTTCTCCTAATCGCCGTATTCGGTATGACTTTCATTTCGTGCAACACGAAGAAGGATAAGGAAACGGTAGCTGAACTCTCTGCTGCTGACTCTTTGCAACAGATTGTGGCGCAGAAAGATAAGGAGCTGACGGACATGATGACGACCATGAATGACATTCAGGACGGCTTCCGAAAAATCAATGAAGCCCAAGGTCGTATCACCACAGAACGTCGCCAAGGCGAGCGCAACAACCGTGCTCAAATCGTGGAAGATGTGAAACTTATCGAGAACACGATTCGTCTTAACAACGATTTGATCAGCAATCTCCGCCAACAAGTGAAGGCTTCTAAGTCAAACAATGCGGACCTTCGCAAGAAGATGGAGGCTACCGTGGCTGCTTTCACTGCTCAAATCGCTGATTTGACCAAGCAAATGGAGGAACTCCGTGCGGAACTCTCTAAAAAGGATATCCAAATCGCTGAACTTGGCGAACAAAACGCTAATCTCCAAAGCAATGTGAACGAACTCAGCGTGCAAAATGAAACAAAAGCACGCACTGTGGCATCACAAGACCGCGAACTCAACAGTGCTTACTATGTGTTTGGTACAAAGAGCGAACTGAAGGAACAAATATCCTCAAGGGTGGCGAAGTGTTGCGCAACAACAACTTCAACAAGGATTATTTTACCAAGATTGATATCCGTGTGGATAAGGTGATTCGCCTTTACTCTAAGAGTGCTCGCTTGATGACTACTCACCCCGAAGGTAGTTATTCGCTCGATAAAGACGCGCAAGGTCAATATACGCTCCGCATCACAGATCCTACTCGTTTCTGGAGTGTGAGCAAATATCTTGTGATCACCGTGAAATAAGACTTTCTAGCCAAGCTTCTATTCGACTTTAAAAGTTTTTATGCCTATTCCCACGTGGGGTTCTACGTAGGGATAGGCATATTTGCACCTTTGCGAACTAGGCAAAGGTATTGTCTCACTTATAATATGAATATGACAATGAAAAGATATTCTCTGATTTTTTCTTTCCAGCATGTGGTGAAAAATCTCGCATTAGCGTTGATGATTCCTTTCCTGATGAGCAGTTGTGTGAGCTATGATAGTTGGAACCGCACGACGACTGGCATGAGCCTTGGTGCTTTCTTTGGTTCTACCGTGGGAGGGATCCTCGGAGGTTATCGAGGTTCGGATATCGGTACACTCGTAGGTGGTGCGGCTGGGGCTGCCATTGGTGCGGCTACGGCAGAAAAGAATGCGCAGCAGCGCGAACAGGTGTACGATCAACGCTATGGTAGTCAACGCTATGATGGCTATCGCACACAAGATGGCAGATATGGCAATGAGCAAGTGGGCTATGGTCGCTACAACAATGGCAGTGATGTGTATGCTTCGTTCAACGGCATAGAGATTTCTAACCTCACTTTCTCTGACTACAATGGAGATCGTGCCCTTCAACCCGGTGAACGTGCACAGATTTCTTTTGATCTTTACAATAATTCTGGTCGCACACTCTATAACATTGCGCCTGTGGTATCTTGCGATTATAAGCGGGTGAACGTGTCTCCTACCGCTATCATTGGCGAGCTTCCTGCTGGACGTGCCATGCGCTACCAAGCTGAGGTTGTGGCACGCAACAATGCGCGCGATCGTGAACTAGTGTTCCAAATCGCACTCCCTGATTCTCAAGGGCGTCTTTACCCTGTCAAAACTTTAGTATCGAACTTTTTAAACGTAGATGAAACTTTCCTCGCATTATTCAGCAACACTCCGCCTAGGACTTCCCATTGCCATTGCGCAACTTGGCACGATTATCTTAGCTTTTGCCGACACCATCATGGTTGGGCATTATAGCACACCTGCGCTCTCGGCAGCATCGTTTGTCAATAGCTTGTTTAATCTGGCTACTATGATTATTTTAGGCTATAGCTACGGATTGACGCCCTTCGTTTCGGCAAAGTATAGTCAGGGAGACAAGGCTGGAGTGGGTGCGATTATGCGCCGAGGGCTCATGATGAATCTCTTCTTTGGGGCAGGAGTGCTCTTTGTCTTTGGTGTCCTCTATTTCCTTCTTCCCTATCTCAGACAGCCAGAGGCGTTGCTCCCTCTCATGGAATCATACTACATCACGCTGTGGGTGTCGCTCTGGTTTGTGGTGCTCTTCACAGCAGCGCGCCAATTCACCGACGGTATCACCTATACCAGTTTAGCGATGTGGCTCATCTTGGCAGGAAATGTGATCAATATCGTGCTGAACTATCTGCTCATCTTTGGCATAGGTCCATTTCCCGAATGGGGGCTCTTTGGCGCGGGGTTCGCTACTATGGTGAGCCGCATATTGGTGGCAGTGGTTTTGTTGGCAATTATCTTTTGGGGTAAGCGTTTTGCTGATTTCCGCCTTCCACTCTCGGCTGATAGCCTCTCGCAGTTGCCCTCGTTGCGCGATATTCATCGCAAGTCGTGGCCAGTGAGTTTGCAGATTGGTTTGGAAACTTTCTGTTTTTGCTGGTTCGGCTGTGATGACAGGATGGTTGGGAGAAATTCCGCTAGCGGCTTATCAGATCTTGATGACTTTAGGCACGCTGGGATTCACCCTTTACTATAGTTTGGGGGCTAGCATGAGCATTCGTATCTCTTACTTCCTGGGACAAAACGATACACCGCAAGCCTTGGCAGCTGGAAGGGTAGGGCGCAATTTGATTTTGATCAATGCCACGCTGTCTTGTTTGCTTTTCTACTTTGCTGGCAACCAGATTATCCATCTCTTTACGCGAGATATGGCTGTGATTTCAGCCTCCCTTGCCCTGCTAGTGCCGCTGGTGGTCTATCAATTTGCTGATGCGCTGCAGATTTGTTACGCTAATGCGCTGCGCGCTACGCAACATGTGTTGCCGATGACGTGGAGTTCTGCGGTGGCTTACCTTGTGGTGGGCATGCCTGCGGCGTATTTGATGGGCTTTACGCTGAAGGGCGGTGTGGAAGGTATCTTTTATTCATTTGCTATCTCGCTGATGGTGGCTGCGCTTCTCTTTGCGTTTTTCTATCATCGATTTATGAAGGCGAAAAACTAGCAAGTTTGGCATAGTTTAGGCAGATTGGAAGAATGTGAAGCGAAATAGGTAATGTTTGTTTTGTTTGTTTTGATGAACGAATAATGTATTGTGTAGTTGCTTTGTTTGTTTTGATGAATGAATAATGTATTGTGTAGTTGCTTTGTTTGTTTTGATGAATGTGATGCGCAATGTTTGCTTCGTTTCTTCCGAAAATCAGGGTTATAACGAAAAATCCCCATTTGCGTCATGCAAATGGGGATTTTTGTGTGTGGTGTTTCGGATTAGAAACCTGCGAGTTCAAGCACTTTGGCAACGGCTTCCTCAAGACCTGCGGTGTTCTTACCACCTGCAGTGGCGAAGTGGGGAGCACCACCGCCACCACCTTGGATGAGGCGTGCGGCTTCTTTGACGAGATTGCCAGCATGGAGCTGACGACTTGCAATGAGGTCTTTGCTCACCATGACAGTGAGGAGAGGTTTGTCATCGTGTTTCGAACCGAGAACGAGGAAGGTGTTTTCGGGCAGCTGTCCTGACACTTGGAAGGCGAGGTCTTTCACAGCGCCTGCTTCTACGTCCATGGGGAGAACTTGTGCAATGACTTTGACACCATCAACTTCTTTGGCGGCTTCGATGAGGCGACCTTTGAGTTGTCCCACGCGTTCGCGAACGGCAGCTTCCACTTGCTTCTTCAAGTCGGCGTTTTCGTCGATGGCTTTTTGCACAGCGGCTTTCACGTCTTTGGCGTTGTTGAAGAATGCGCTGACACTGCTGAGAATGTCTTGTTGGAGATACATGCTTTCTTCTGCTGCTTCGCCGGTGATGGCTTCGATGCGGCGGATACCTGCCGCAACACTGCTTTCGCTGACGATGCGGAAGAGACCGATCTTACCAGTTGCACTAACGTGTGTACCACCACAGAACTCTACGCTTTCCCCGAATTGTACGACACGCACAGTGTCACCATACTTTTCTCCGAAGAGTGCGATAGCACCCATGTTCTTCGCTTCCTCAACGGGCACATCGCGGTGGTCTTGGAAGGGGATGTTTTCGCGGATACGACCATTGATGATGCGTTCGATTTGGCGCAATTCCTCGGGAGTTACCTTTGGAAGTGAGAGAAGTCGAAACGAAGACTGCGGTCATTGTTGAGCGAACCTTTTTGTTCTACGTGAGTGCCGAGGACTTCGCGGAGTGCTTGGTCGAGCAAGTGCGTAGCGGTGTGGTTAGCTTCAATTTTGTGACGACGATCCACGTCAACACATGCCATGAACTCTGCTTCGGGATGCTTGGGAAGTGCCTTGGTGAGGTGGATAGGAAGGTTGTTTTCGCGCTTGGTGTCAAAGATTTCCACTGTTTCTTCCTCATTGATGAGCACACCAGTGTCTCCCACTTGTCCACCCATCTCTGCATAGAATGGCGTGTTGTCGAGCACGAGTTCGAAGTAGGTTTGCTTCTTTTGTTGCACTTGACGATATTTCAAGATGCGGCAACCATATTCGGTGTAATCCCAACCATGGAATGTGGTGTCACCTTCTGCCAAAACCACCCAGTCGCCTGTTTCTGTGGCTGCGGCATTGCGTGCGCGCTCTTTTTGTTGTTGCATTTCTGCGTCAAAACCAGCTTCGTCCACCGTGAGACCGGCTTCAGAACAGATGAGTTCGGTGAGGTCGAGGGGGAAACCATAGGTGTCGAAGAGGGTGAAGGCTTCTTTTCCTTCCACCACTTTGTTGCCTGCTGCCTTAGTGGCTTCAATGATATTTTCCAAACGGTTGATACCAGTGGCAAGGGTGCGGAGGAATGATTCTTCTTCTTCGCGAATCACCTTGGTGATGAGTTCTTGTTGCGCAGGAAGTTCGGGATATGCAACTCCCATCTCTTGTACGAGGGTGGGAACGAGGCGGCAATGAAGGCTTCGCGCTGGTTGAGGAAGGTGTAAGCGTAGCGAACTGCGCGGCGCAAGATGCGACGAATCACATAACCTGCTTTCGCGTTGGAAGGAAGTTGTCCGTCAGCGATGGAGAACGCGATGGCACGCAAGTGGTCAGCAATAACACGCATAGCCACGTCGGTAGCTTCTTCTTTTCCATAAGCAAAACCAGAAAACTCTGCGATTTTGCGGATGATGGGTTGGAAAATGTCGGTGTCGTAGTTGGAGTTTTTACCTTGAAGTACACGCACCAAACGCTCAAATCCCATACCTGTGTCGATGACCTTGTGGGGAAGTCCTTCGAGAGAACCGTCGGCTTTGCGATTGTATTGCATGAATACGAGGTTCCAAATCTCGATTACCTCAGGGTTGTCTTGATTGACGAGAGAAGCTCCAGAAACTTTGGCTTTTTCTTCTTCGGAACGTCCATCGATGTGGATTTCTGAGCAAGGACCGCAGGGACCGGTGTCACCCATTTCCCAGAAGTTGTCGTGCTTGTTACCATTGATGATATGATCTTTGGGGAAGTAACGTTCCCAGATAGCCGCAGCTTCGTCGTCGCGCTCGAGCCCAGCTTCCTTGTCACCTTCAAAGACAGTGACATAAAGATTTTTGGGATCAATCTTGAGCACTTCCACCAAGAATTTGTAGGCGAAAGTGATGGCATCTTCCTTGAAGTAGTCACCAAAAGACCAGTTGCCGAGCATTTCAAACATTGTGTGGTGGTAGGTGTCGTGTCCCACCTCTTCGAGGTCGTTGTGCTTACCACTCACGCGCAGACACTTCTGAGAGTCTGTCATGCGGCGGCATTTGGGTTCTGTGTGTCCAAGGATAATGTCCTTGAACTGATTCATACCCGCATTGGTGAACATGAGGGTGGGGTCGTCTTTAATCACCATTGGAGCGGAGGGAACGATGAGGTGTCCGTGCTCCTCAAAGAAACGCTTATAAGATTCGCGTATTTCGTTTGCAGTCATCATACTGTTTTCTAAACTATTTGGGTGCAAGGTACGATTTTTTGAGCGAAAATCGAGCGATTCTGCCACGAATTGTGACGGAATCGCTCGATGTATGAGAGAGTTGTGTAAAAAACTCGCTTAAAGTAGCTTATTGCTGCTAGGGATTGTCTAATCCTTAGTAATTCATTTCTTTGGGATTAGAACCATATTGGTTAGCACCAGGTTGGCTATCTGTGCAATACCAAATGATAAGGATGATGGCACCAACGAGGGGAATCAATGAAAGGAGCAACCACCAACCACTGCGACCAATGTCGTGCAAACGACGAACAGAAACTGCCAACCCAGGGATAAACATAGCGAGTGACCATAGGTAAGCGAGGTTAGCTAGAGCTGGCATGTCTAGGAGTCCTGCGATTACTCCGAATGTGAAGCCAATCACGAAGGAAATAATCAAGTTGAAGAGTACAAAGTACCAGTACTCAGAACGGCGTGCACGGCCGTTGAATTCAGCATAGTGCTGAAGGCAATAGAGGAAATACTTCATAATGATAGGTATTAAAAATGAATGATTAAAGATTTATTGTTGATAGTGACTGTTGCTGTCGTCTTGATCCTGTTGATGATTGCCTCCTTCCCCATTGTTGGGTGTCTGAGGTGCACTGCCATAGGGCGGTTGTTGTGGTGAGTCGTAAGACTGTTGTGATGCTCCATAAGGCTGTTGTTGCACACCTTGTTGTGATTGCTGTGCACCATAAGGGTGCTGCTGAGGAGCATACATTCCTCCATAAGGTGACTGTCCATAAGGAGGTTGTCCATAAGGTTGTCCACCGTATGCAGGTTGTCCATAACCTGGCTGACCGTAAGGCGGTTGTCCATAAGGATTTCTCCACGCGCCTTCTTCGTTGCCTATCCCTTTGGGGTTAGGACCATATTGGTTGTATCCTGGCGTACTGTCCATGCAGTAGAACACCAAAAGTACGATGCCACCAATGATCCCTACGTAAGGGATGAAGGCTATTAAAATGAAGAAACCACTCTTGTCCGTATCGTGTAGACGTCTTACGCTAACGGCTAGTTGCGGGATAAACAGTGCTAGGTGGAGCAAGCCAAAGATGAAGATGATAAAAACTCCCACATTTCCATATCGTGGAACTTCACTAGCGGGATGGTGCAACTGGGTTAGTGAAGCAGTCACAATCATGACCAAACCGATGATGATGGGCAGTAGGACTAAGAGAGAGTGCACCAGCGTAAAAACCAGTACTCAGAGCGGCGTGCGCGGCCGTTAAAATCTGCGTAGTGCTTAAGACAATAGAGAAAATACTTCATAAAAGGATTGTTTAAAGGGTTTGTTGTTGAGATGGCTGTTTTAGCACTTCAATTATTTCTTTTCCTTGAGGTGAATACCTTGTTGATTTGGATGTCCACCATTATGGGAAACCTATTGATCTGGATCTGCGTTGTTTTCTTCTTTGGGGTTAGGACCAAATCTATTTACCCCTTGTTGGCTGTCTCTGCAATACCAAACCAGTAGAAGAATTTCTGCAGCTATGTGACAAATGATGGAGACGAACAAGAGGACTGAAAGCAGCTTTTCTTCCATAAAAATAGAGAAGCCACGCATATCTTCGCCCCATATGGCATATAAGCATAGCAGATACACCAATGTTATTACCAAACCAGACATAATGAGTCCGGTAATGATGGTCAATAGTTGCCACCAACCGCTTCGATTCGTGTCGTGTAAGCGTCGAGCTGTCACAGCGAAATTAGGAATAAATAAGGCAATAGGATATACAACTCTTAAGAAACCTAAATCTATTCCTATTACTCTTTTTATTGCCATAATGATAAGGTAAATACCAATAAAAGTAAGAACGTTGAAGAGCCGAAAGTACCAAAACTCCGAACGACTCGCACGGCCGCTGAAGTCGGCATAATGCTTAAGGCAATAAAGGAAATACTTCATCAAACAAGTTCTTTTCTAAAAAAGACTACTTATCGTTGGTAGTGGCTATCCCCGCCATTCGGGTCCTTTTCGTAGTTGTCCCCTTCTCCATTTTGGGGTGTTTGAGGTGTACTGCCGTAGGGTGGTTGTTGGGGTGCATCATAAGGATTCTGTTGCGCACCATAAGGAGGTTGCTGCGGAGCATTCATCCCTCCATAAGGCTGCTGTCCGTAAGGAGGTTGCTGCCCACCATAAGGATTCTGTCCATAAGGTTGCTGTTGAGGATTTCCAAAGCCATGCCTCATCATTTCTTTGGGATTAGGACCATATTTGTTGGTGCCTGGTTGACTATCGGTGCAGAGCCACACTAAGAGGAAAATACCAAAGAAGAGCGAAAGGAATAGACAAAGAAGAATGCCCACAACGGTTATCCATGGAATATCGTCTATGCGAATTTTGTTCATCTCGTAGAAAGAGAACTCTGAAAAGATTTGGACAAAAAACACCACAAAAAATACGACGGTCAAAAGGATAGGGAGATGGTAAGATAGAATCCACCATCCACTTTTTCCTGTGTCGTGCAATCGACGCACCGTCACTGCTAAGGAAGGAATGAAAACAGCCAAACCGTAGATATTGCCGATGAGTACCACCCCAATCATATCATCGTTGAACCACAGCAAGCTTTGGGACATAATGTTCAGTGCATTTGAGATGACGAAGTTGAAGAGCACAAAGAACCAAAACTCTGAACGGCAAGCTCGTCCACTGAACTTTGCATAATTCTTAAAACAATAGATGAAATAGTCAAAGGGCTTCATTCTGTTCTATTTTTAGGGATTAAAAAGTCTGCTTGATATAGTACAGCCTAGTCGAGAGGAATCGTAACCCCCAAGTTGATGTTGTTGGAACGGCTGCTGAATAGACCATCTTCAGAGAAGGCTCCGGAGAAGTAGTCTGTGCCTACAAATACTTGGAAATGTGGCGCTTGCACGGTGAGCATGGCGCCGAAATTCATGCTGTTTTTTACCAGTGTGGTGCTCACACCCAGTTCGATAGGAGCTATGGGATGCCATGCAGCACCGAAGGTAAGTTGGTCGAGACTGAAGTTGCCTTCAAGATGCTTCGAATAGAGCACCCCCACATTCAGGTGTTTCGCGAAAGGAAGTTCATATTTCGCCCCTAAGTTGAGCGTGCTTTTAAGAGCAGATTTTTTAGTCGTTTTGCCACCGTCACGGAGCGAAAGGAGTTCTTGAAGGTCGTCCTTAAATTGCTCCACACCATCTTGTAGCATTTTGCCGTTTTCGTCCTTTGTGTTACGGAAACCCTCAAACGACCAAGTACGATAAACATCATTGTTGAGGGCATAAGCCTTCGTGTGGTTGATGAAGCCCAAGTCTGTGAGTGAGGCATTCACGGTGAGTCCCTCGACACCATGCACCTCATAGATGACACCAAGGTCAGCACCAAGTCCCCAGCCTGTGATGCCAGGAGATAAGTCTTCAAGGCCATCGAAACGCCCTTTCTCGTTGAAAGTGGGAGGAGTGTTGAGCAAAGCCAGTGTGCCGCGTGTACGTCCCGACACTGACCAGCCCAAGCCAGCCTGCTTCACGTCCAAATTGTCCGCTTGGATATCTGCATACCCCACTCCTATCAAACCTTTTACCTTTGCACCCACCGTGAAATGGTTGCCCACATTGTGCGCATGACCGAGTGCTATTTCAGCATAAGTTTGGTGGTTGAGCGCCAAATGGTCAAGGTAATAAGCATTTCTGTCGTTTGACTCCTTGGCATAGTGGAAGAGCTGGTTAGGCAATTCCAAGCGAGAAGAGGATCTAAGGTTTATTTCAACCAAATTGGTTCCACCAAATCCATTCATAGCTATGGAGAAAATGTTTTCGTTCAAATCCACGTCGAGCGATAAATCTTTAGTACCCAGTCTGCTGTAGAATTGTTTGGGGGTCACCTCTGTGTTCATAAAGGTGTCATATTCCTTTTTCCTGTAGTGGGGTCGGTCACTTTATAGACAAAAGCATCCGTGTTGTGGCTGCTGATGGTGCTCGCATAGATATTGCCTAAGAAGGGGAACACCAAATAGGGATTATCCTCGAGCAATGCAGGGTTAATTTGGTGGCGGAATTTAGAAGTTTCCATGAAGAAACCAGTACGAGCTGTTTGTGCTGTAATTGGAGTGACAAAGCAACTAGTACTTCCCAAAATGAGCAATATAAAAGCGAGGAAGCGGAGCCAATTTTTCATCATAGTTTTATAAGTGATAAGCAAAGGTGATAGTCGATTCTTTAGAGCGATTGCAAAATGGCTGTTTTTGCAATCCTTCTGTTTCGATGGAGAAAGGGCATAACAGCTTTGTATAGAGGAAATCAACATCACCAGCCCGTTGTTGTGGACAAAGATAATTTTGAGCGGTTCTAAGGAGGCAATAATTTTTCATCAAGAGCGATAGAGTTTACCTCTGTGATCCGCTGCAAATGTAGAAAGAATTGTTCAATCTAACAAATAAAATGCAGACAAACGCAAGTTTTTTTTACATGAGTATCCAGATATTTGCATCGGTGGTGCGAGAAAGTAGGTCGTAGCTAGCCCCGCACTCATTGCTAGTGCGCTCTATATATATGGGATGAATTGCGTTAATTGGCGCACAATAGAGATTAAGAAATGTTGTAACACCGATTTTGTTAAGTACTTTTATAGGTTGGCGGTGATTTGGGCAGTGAATGAGCGCGCCATGGGAGGTTATGGATGGGACAAAAACTGGACGGCTGAAAAAAGGAGAATGCGAAGGGGTGGGAAAATCCTCGCGTGCGCGCGCCTTCCCTGGGATTTCGCACTTTTTGCTTTCACAACCTTCACCGATGAGGCTTTTTGCCATTCATTTTGCACCTCGAACTGATGCTTTTTTGTGGGGCAAAAGCGGTTTTTTCTAGGGAACCTGGACAAAGACTTCCAAAAATATAGGACATTTCTTTGAAAACGTGGGAGATATTTTGGAAAAAGTCCAATGTTTTTGGAGAAATGTCCAACGTTTTTGGAGAAATGTCCAACGTTTTAGCACCTATCTCGGAAAAAGGCTAAGCCAAAAAGCCTTCAATCTTCTTGATAATGTTTTTCTTACAAAGAAAACTGTGAAGGTTGTGAAAGCAAAAAGTGCAAAATCGCTGTAATGTGCGCGCGTCACGCGCGCACGAGAAGAAGCGGATACTAGGGGTGAGCCATAGAGCACGAAAAACGAACACCGCGCAAAAGGGCAAAAATCCCTTTGCGCGGTGCTCAAAACTTAAATAAGCACAATAAACCCCTGAAATCAACATCTTTTACACTCCATTGTGCTCCATTTAACGCAATTCGTTCCCTATAGATGAAGAGGACAAAGCGAAGGAAGTCTAGCAGGTTGCTCTCATCGGCTCACCGTCTGGCAGCAGCATTGTCGGTCGTGGGCATGGAGCTGCGGTGGTGAGCATGAGAGTAGTTGTGCGTCTGCCACAGTGACTGGATTACTGCAAGCAGGATTGCAGAAGTAGACCCACGCAGAAGCTGAGGGCAAAGAGAAGAATGTTGCGGGAGGTGGCACCCAAAAGCGCATTGAGTGCGCGACCATGGCGAATGCGCTTCAGCTCTTGCCAAGTGTGTAAGTGAAGAGGTAGGAAAATTAAGGGCACAAACGCAGGCAGATACTGCACCCAGACGTTGCTAAAGGAGGTGGGCAAGTGGTAGCAAAGTGTAAAAAGGAGCAACGATGCTCCCACACCAAGCAAGAGATAAAACGCAAGTGTGTAGCGTTCGCCTAAATAGACCACCAGAGTGCGCTTATTTACCCGAGCATCGTTGTCACGATCGCGAAAAATTGTTGATCACCAGCAATAAATCCACCACGAGTCCAATGCTCAACCCTAGGAGGAGCGCAGGAAGGGTGAGATGATCGGTGAGCAAAAAGTAGGTGCCACCCACTGGAATCAAACCAAAGAAAATGAGCACCATAACATCCCCTAGCGCCAGACGGCTCAAGTGGGTGGTGTAGAGAAAAGCACCTGCCCCACAGCTTACCCCCACTAATCCTAGCCATAGCGCCAGTTGGGCGAAGGGGTATTGCGAAGCGTGGGCAAAGAGGACTAAGCTGCACAGTCCTACTGCGGCAGCGAGAACGAGGGTTATGGCAATGCCTCGCTGCATGGCTTGTGGAGTGATCCAGCCTTGTGCGCAGGCGCGTTCCGGACCGAGTCGGTCTTCTCCATCGCGTCCACGGCGGAAGTCGATGAGGTCATTGATGAAATTTGAAGCGATCTGCATCAATCCAGCAAAAGTCGCGCAGAGCACCGCCAAAAGTGGCGCTGCTGCATGGGGAGTGTCGCTGGCATAGGCTAGAGCAGTGGCTGTCACCACCGAAACGAGTGCGCCCGAGAGGGTCTTAGGCCGAGCTGCCAACCACCACGCGCGCAGAGAATGAGGAGCACCTTGTGAGTTCATACAGCGAAGATAGAAGTTTTGCTTGGCGTAACCAAGAATAATTGCTACTTTTGCCCTTAAATCAACCAATCATTATGCCTTATCACGAACACTTTCCTCGCAGAGGCCGCATCGAAGTGGTGTGCGGAAGTATGTTTTCTGGAAAAACAGAAGAACTGATTCGTCGCATCAAGCGTGCACGAATTGCACAGCAGCAGGTGAAAATATTCAAACCTGCATTGATACGCGTTACAGTGACGTAGAAGTGGTGTCGCACGATGCGCAGTCCGTGGCTTCAGTGCCTGTGGCATCGGCTGCCGAACTCGTAGCTCTGGCTCAAAGTGCCGATGTGGTGGGCGTGGATGAAGCGCAGTTCTTTGACGAAGGTCTGGTGGAGGTGTGCAATACTTTGGCGAATCAGGGTAAACGCGTCATCGTGGCTGGACTCGATATGGACTTTCGCGGTCAGCCTTTTGGTCCGATGCCTGCGCTCTGTGCCGTGGCAGAAGATGTGACCAAGGTGCATGCTGTGTGTGTGCGCTGTGGCGAGTTGGCGCAGTATAGTCACCGTTTGGTGGCAGGCGACAATCAGGTGATGCTCGGCGAGATGCAAACCTATGAGCCCCTTTGTCGCCAATGCTATGATCGCTGTTGCGAGCATGCCGAGGAGTAGTCGGTGCGTGAGTAGCAGGGATGAGTGTGTCGCTGCACTGTTGATATTTTATGGAAAGTTGCAGACTCTTGTTTGAAAAAAACGTCTGCGAACTTCTGTCATTTGTCTAATGTCTAAATAAGAATAGGATATGAAACACTATCTTTTACTGCTACTTTTATTGCTGGGCTTGGGTACAGCGCAAGCGCAACAGTTGCAAGAGGAGCAACGCTCAGAGCGTCAATTGGTATTTGCTGATTTCCGTGATGCCAAAGTGCTCCAAACCTTTGGACGTTTTGTAAAGGCAAAAGCCAATATCCTTTATAAAAATGCTGCCCTCTGCTACGTTGATGAGAAAGATAGCAAGGTGTATCAAGCCAGCAATGCCAGTATCATCGGTGTGGTCTTCGACAGCATACGTTATCAGAAGGTGGATAAAGTGGCGATGGGGCGTGTGGTTGCAGAACGTGGCGCCAATAGTTTGCTCTGTGTCACTACCATCGACATGGAAAAATACAAGGAAATCACCGGCGGAAGCACGGATTTACCTTTTGTCTCTCTCGATTTAGGTGGACTAGCTCGTGAAACATTTATCGATATGAGTGGTGGTGAACAGCAGTCCAATAAAGGTTACCCCTTGAAACATACCTATTATTTCAGTTTGAAGGGACGCATTGTGCCTGCTCGTGAGAAGACCATCAAGAAAGAAGTGAAACCCGACATGAAGGTGGCTTTCAAAAACCTGATGGAAGATCGTTGGTGGAGTTGGAATGATGTACCTTCTTTGAAACAACTCTTCCTTTATTTCCCTGAATAGGGATTTGTAAAACACAAGCGCAACTAAACATGTCAACTATTCTTTTTCCATCCCCAATCTTGGACCCGTGCAGAGTCGAAGGTTGGGCGTTTCGCTCGGCATCAACCTATTGCCTGCAGATGGCAAACTCTGTACCTTTGATTGCATCTACTGCGAATGCGGATTTAATGGTGATACAAAGCCCAAACTCCGCATCCCTTCGCGTGCAAAAGTGGCGCAAGAGTTGGAGCAAACCCTGCAGGAGATGGAACGCAACGGACGTGGTCCCGATGTCATCACCTTTGCTGGTAATGGCGAACCCACCATGCACCCCGACTTTCCTGGTATCATCGAGGACACCATCGCGTTGCGCAATCGCTATTTTCCAAAAGCTAAAATCAGTGTGCTGAGCAATGCCACCTATTGCCATCTGCCTGCGGTACATGCAGCACTGCGAAGCGTAGACAACAATATACTGAAGCTCGACACGCTCTCCAATGATTATATCAAATTGGTGGATCGTCCTGTGGGGCACTATGATGTTGAGGAGATGGTGGAGCGACTTTGTGCTTTCGAGGGCAAGGTGCAAGTGCAGACCCTATTCATGAGTGGTGAATATCAAGGACAGTCTGTAGACAACACTGCCGAGAGTTTCGTTGCTCCATGGCTAGAAGCTTTGCAGCGCATTCGTCCCGAAGCGGTCTACATTTACACCATCGATCGCGATACTCCTGCGAAGGGGCTGAAAAAAGCATCACCAGAGGTGCTCGATGCCATCGGTGAGCGCGTGAAGGCGCTCGGTCTCTCCTGCACCGTTTCCTATTAGTCATTGCTGAAAAACAAGATAACCCCATGAAACTTTCCCAAGAAATTGCGCCTTTCTTTGCATCGCGTGCCGATCGTTGGCGCAGCGAGGGATTGTTTTGTGCTTTAAGTGGTGGAGCTGACTCTGTGGCACTGGCGTTGGTGATGCGCGATTTGCAACTTCCTTTCACGGCTTTGCACTGCAACTTTCATCTTCGTGGTGCGGAGAGTGAGGGAGACGAAGCCTTTGTACGCGCGTTTTGTGCGCAACATGGCATTCCACTCTTGGTGAAGCATTTCGATGTGGAAGAACAGTGCAACCAGACGGGCGAAAGCATCGAAATGGCAGCGCGCACGTTGCGCTATGCTTGGTTTGCCGAACAAGGCGGCTATGTCTGTGTGGCGCATCATGCCGATGATCAGGCAGAAACGCTATTGCTCCAACTCATTCGTGGCACGGGGCTGCGTGGCTTAGCTGGTATGGCTGCTGAGCGCGACCGCGTGTGGCGTCCCTTTTTAACCTTTTCGCGCGACCGCGTTTTAGACTTTTTGCAGCAGCGTGACGCAATCTTTGTTGAAGATTCCACCAATAGCGACACCCACTATCGTAGAAATTGGGTGCGTCATGAGCTTTTACCCCTGTTGAGAGCGGTGAATCCCTCGATGGCTAACACCTTGTCAGAAACAGCAAGCCACATGAGGCAGGCGCTGTCGGTCTACGAACTTGGTTTGCAGGCAATAGCCACTCAGGTGGAAGACGTGCAGTTGGAACCGCATCCTTTGTGGGGACGTGATTTACGACGTTTCGGTCGTTGCGCTCCAAAATATGGGAACAGCAGGCGAACAGTGGTGGCGAGAGCTTTGTTGGCAACATGGCTTTTCTACCGATGAGGCGCAGCAAGCCTGGCAAGGGCGAGAAGGTTTGTGGATTTCGTCCAAGACCCACCAGTTGTGCAGGAATGGCGCGTGGTTGGAATTGGCGAATCTAGATTTTCTACTACCTATACTTCGGATGGAACGTCTAGTTTCCTCATCGCCTTTTATTCCAAGCCGCGACCCTTATTGCGCAACGATAGATGCTGCCTCTGTAGACGGTGAATTATATCTGCGCACTGTGACTGTGGGAGACCGTTTTTCTCCTTATGGCATGCGGAAGGGGAGCAAGTTGGTGAGCGACTATTTGACCGATCGCCATCGTTCGCGTATTGAAAAACAGCGGGCTTTGGCTGTGTGCGATGCTCAGGGCATCGTGTGGTTGGTGGGCGAAACGATAGCTCACCGCGTGGCTTTGTCTGACTCCACTGAGACGGTGCTGCAACTCACTCTTCAAGCAGTCAAAACACAGGAAGAGCAGACCGAAGGGCAGTGATGCCGTATCGAAAAAACAGTTTCCCGGAAAAAACTTTGCATTATGGGATAAAATTTTGCTTTTCGTTCGTCTATTCTAGTGCTTTTTGCTAACTTTGCATCACAACTTAATGGTCAATTTCATCATGAAACCCACACTATTTCTCCTTGCTGCCGGTATGGGCAGTCGTTATGGTGGTCTGAAACAACTTGACAAGCTCGGACCCCAAGAGCAAACCATCATGGATTATTCCATCTATGATGCCATCAATGCTGGTTTTGGCAAACTCGTTTTTGTCATCCGCAAAGATTTTGAAGAAGATTTCCGCAACATCGTCCTCACAAAGTACCAAGATAAAATCCCTTGCGAGTTGGTGTTCCAAGCACTCGACGCACTTCCCGAAGGCTTTACTTGCCCCGAAGGTCGTGAAAAGCCTTGGGGAACAAACCACGCTGTGATGATGGGTGCTGGTGCGATTAATGAGCCTTTCGCTGTGCTCAACTGTGATGACTTTTATGATCGCGATGCTTTCCAAGTGATGGGTAAGTTCCTTTCTTCACTTCCCGAAGGTAGCACTGGCAAATATGCTATGGTGGGCTTCCGCGTTGGCAATACACTCTCTGAAAGTGGCACTGTGAGCCGAGGTGTTTGTGAAGTAGATGACAAGAATCTCCTCACTTCTGTAGTGGAACGCACTAAGATTGAGCGTCACGATGGTGTGGTGCAATACTTGGATGAAAAGGGCGAATGGGTGTCTATCCCCGACACTACACCCGTTTCTATGAACTTCTGGGGCTTCACTCCCGACTATTTTGCACACTCTGAAGAATTCTTCAAGGCTTTCCTCTCTGATCCTAAGAATATTGAAAACTTGAAGAGCGAGTTCTTCATTCCTCTCATGGTCGATCACCTCATCCGTAAGGGTGTTGCTACTTGCGAAGTGCTTGACACTACCTCTAAGTGGTTCGGTGTGACTTATCCCGAAGATCGTCCTGAAGTGGTAGAGAAGTTTGCTAAGCTCGGTGCAGATGGTGTTTACCCTGAAAAGATGTTCTAATAGAACTTTCTGTCTTTGTCTTCGGACAAAGAGCAAACAATATAATTGCTGCGCGACTACAGAAAAGTGGTCGCGCAGTTTTTGTTTGGGAGTGGCATTGCATCAGATGCTGTGTCCATATCTTGTGGTTTCCTAGGCAAGAGTAGCTCGGTCTTGCTGCAAATCGCGCTAGGGAAGTTGAGGTTGTTGTGAGTTTTTCGTAAGCAAGACAACAGCCGAAGGAGACCACAGGGGGGAGATGTTGAGATGCTTAACTTTAGACCATAAAATGCGCCTCATGGTTCAAAGCTGAGTTTGAACGATGAGGCGCAATATGCGTTAAGAGAGTGTAGCGTGCGCAATGCTATGCGGCAGCTGCTGGGTTTCTCTTATTTGGCAGCTGCGGGTGCAGGAGTTTGTGCAGCAGGAGCAGCAGTGCCTTGTGTGGCAGGAGCAGCTTGATTAGCAGGTGCAGCGGGAGCTGTGGGTGCCGCAGGAGCAGTAGTCTTGATGTTGTTCACATCGAAAGTGCCATCCGTGTTTTGGTGCACGAAGAAGCTAGTAGCAACACTGAACACCACGAGGAGAGCAGCAAGCGTCCAAGTTGCTTTTTCCACGAAGTCGGTAGTCTTGCGTACACCGAGTACGGAGTTTGCACTTGAAACGTTAGAGGCGAGACCACCACCCTTAGATTCCTGAATGAGCACCACAATGGCGAGGAGAACAGCGGTGATGACGGCCAAAATAACAAAGCGTGTACATGATGGGATTATGATTTGTATTTATTGTTGATTGCTAATTTGCGCAAAAAGCGTATTTGATCTGCAAAGTAAGCACTTTTTCTTGGATTATTCAAGTGAATTTGGGTGAGAATTGCAATTGCGTGCTCATATCGCCCTTGTTGGATGCAGATTTTTGCCAAAGATTCGGAATAACAGCCTTCTGCCACAAGACATTCGTCGAGTGTTGCTGGTTCTGCTTCGGGTGGGTTGGTAGTAGATGACTCAGGCTCAGACAAATTGATGCGATCTTGAGGAGGCACCGACATGAACTGTTCGATGAGCGACTGAGTGCGGTCGGTAGGTTGCTCCAAGGGGGGAGGGGCTTCGACGCCATATTGCACAGCTACTGTGGCGGCTATGGCCTCTTGCTGGAAGAGGTAGCTCATGTAGTCTGCCGAGGGGTCGGCAGTAGGCATCCGTTTGGAGGAGTCCTGACCTTCCTTTTGTTTGTCCAAAAAGCCATCAATGAGCGCTGCCATGCGGTCTTTGGCGGGTGCCGCTGGTTTGCGAATGGGTTTTTGCGGAATTTCGTAGTCTTTTGCCTTCGCTAAATCGAAGAGCGGTTTGCGGTCGGGGAGCAGGACGGCAGCTTTTCGGAGTTCGTGCTCATAAGAATCGTGCTGAAGTTTGTGAGCATTTTTCACCAAGAGCAGGCGTGCTGCATGATAGTAAGGATATTCCTCCACCAACTTGCTGAGCTGGTGAAACGTCGAATCGTCGAGGGCTTCGGGATGTTCGAGGTAATAAGCAATATCCATTATTTCGATAGGTGAGGCATACCACTTGAAGTGGCAAAGGCAAAGAACTGCCAGTGAAAGTTGGGAATAAGCGAGGGAGAGCAGCGGTTACCAGTCGGCAACGGTGGCATTGAAAATCTGATCGCAGATGTCGCGAATCAATTCGGTGACCAATCGTTCTTGCACTTGTGAGAGTTGCAAGTTGGCATTGTAGGGTGCCGTAGCAGAGAATTGTCTTTCCCAGCGTTGATTGGTCTTTTTATTTTCAAAACGGATGTTTACCGTTAAGCGCAGTTGCACTTGAGAGGAGAAACCGTCTGCCGAAATAGACTTGTTGAATTGGTCGTATCCAGTGATTTCACCTGAGATGTGCATGTCGCCATTACGTTTAACAAGGCGCAAACGAGTTTGGTTGACATATTGGTCTTGCAAGCGGTTGTTGAACATGGCTTGCATCGGAGCCCAACCATAGGGAGCACGGTTGGCGATAGGGTCGATTTGCAAGGTCTTGATCAAATCGTAGTTGAGGTTTGTGCCTGTGAATTTGTAGGACACACTACATGCTGCCAACACGATGGTGAAGAGAGCTGGTAAAAGAAACGCCCAACTCCGAAGTAAGGGACGAATGCCACGTGAGAGTTGTGAAATGATGCTCATAGAGAGTCCGTGTTATAAGTCTTCAAGACCGTATTCCTTAATTTTGCGATAGAGTGTACGTTCGGAGATACCAATCTGATCGGCTGCTTGCTTGCGATGGCCATTGTATTTGCGGAGCGCCTGAATAATCAAGTCGCGTTCCACATCGTTTTTCGTACGCAGTGGAGCCGTTGGGGTAGAGGGTTGTATTTCTTCCTCCACGATTTCTTCCGCGTTGTCTATAATTTCGTGGGCAATGACGGGGGTGTCACGATGGTACGCCAAGTAGGATGGAGTGGTGCTGGGTGGGTTGTTGGCATTCCATTGCCCTTGTTTCAGTTGTGCCACCTCGGTTTTTAATTGCTCGATGTCGTGACGCAGGGTGAGAATCATCTGCAAGATTGCATTGGTGTCTTTTCCTAGTCTGGCGTTGACATCCGACTGTTCGAGTGCTGTGTGAGTCCCAGTCACTGTAATCTGCGTATGTTCCGATTGGAAGTTGATGTAGTGGGCTAAAATTTCAGGCGTGATTTCACGGGTGTCTTCCGTGACCGACATGGTCTCTGCCACATTTTTGAGTTGGCGAATGTTGCCGGGCCATGAATAGGAAAGCAGAGCTGCGCGTGCCGCATCGTTGAGACGGATTGGGGGCATCTGGTATCTTTCGCTCATCTCAAGAGCAAATTTGCGAAAGAGTATGTCGATATCGTTGCCTCGTTCGCGTAGAGGGGGGATGGCAATGGAGACGGCTGCTAGTCGATAGTAAAGATCTTGTCTGAACTCTCGATCGGCAATGGCTTGCTTCATATCGACGTTGGTGGCAGCTACAATGCGCACATTGGTCTTCTTCACTTCACTCGAACCTACAGGGATGAATTCCCCAGTTTCGAGGACACGCAAAAGACGGACCTGAGTCTGAAGGGGAAGTTCACCCACCTCGTCTAAAAAGAGAGTTCCTCCATCGGCAGCAGAAAAATAACCTTCTCGACTGTCAACGCTTCCGGTGAAAGCGCCTTTTACGTGTCCGAAGAGCTCGGAGTCGATGGTTCCTTCAGGAATCGCACCGCAGTTGAGCGCCAAATAGCGTTTGTTCTTGCGAGGACTTGCATCGTGGATGATGCGTGGGATGATTTCCTTGCCCACACCATTCTCACCTTGTATGAGTACTGACAAATCCACGCGTGCCACTTTGAGTGCGGTTTCGATGGCACGATTCAGAGCCTCGCTGTTGCCAACGATGCCGTAGCGGTGTTTGATGGATTGTAGTTCTTTTTCGGTCATAATGAGAAGAGAGCTTTGCTCGATGTGGGCTGTACTCCTTTATTATATATAGATGTGAAACACTAGGGCGGATTGCCAAACATATGGATAGTACCTCTATATAATAGGCGCAGGAGTAATAGGTGATTTGCGCTTGTGGTGCCCCGCTTAAGCGTTGAGGCGGTCTAAGCCAAGGAAATAGAGATTGCAAATTTACGAATTTATTTCCATGTGTATCTGCGTTTCTCTGTTTTTTCGTACATTTGCAGGATAACAGTTGGTTGTTTTTGCTGCTTGGTTAGTCTAGATAATTCAGAGCGGTATTGTGAAATAGATGGAAGAATGAAAACATTATTAAATTCGCTGTTTGTTATTTTCTTTTTAATTGCGCCGTGTGCAAGTGTTGTCAGTTGTATTGGGGAAGATGGACCTAATCAGCAGGTAGAAGTTGTGCAGGTGGGGGATAAGGTGCCGGAATTTGAGGTGCTACTCTCTGATGGACGTCGCTTTTCTACAAAAACATTAGGGGAAGGCGTGAAAATTATTGTCTTCTTTGATACGGGGTGTTCTGATTGTCAGGCTTTTTTGCCAGAATATCAGGCTTTTGTGGATGAACTTCGATTGCAGGATGATAAAATGGGAGGGGTGTCGGTGCAGTATTGTGCTTTGGCGCGTGATGAGTCTATGGCGTCGGTGAAGGATTATTGGGTTAAGCACGGTTTGACTCTTCCTTATTATGCTTCCGGTAGTCGCAACTTGTATCATCGTTTTGCGCGTGCTGTCGTGCCTAGAGTGTATGTGGTTAATTCGCGTGGTGTTGTAAGGGCTAGGTTGACTGATAATCCCGTGCCTACGCGTGAGGTTTTGCGTCAGGCTGTGAAGGCTGCTGTCTGGCAATGATAAAAGAGTGCACTAGTAAAAGAGTTTGTCTTGAAAAGAGTACGCTAAATAAAGTCTCTGTGCAACTTTTGATTGGTTTCGCATTAGAGATTGTTGTAGAGGTGCATTTTTTTGAGATGAAAATTGTTGCTGATAATTAAAACTCAGTACGTTTTGCAGCAAACTGATGGGTGTTTAGGTGAGCAATTCGGATAATTAATATTTCCTTTGCGATGTCTAGTTGACGTCGTGGGTGGAATAATGGTGCAAGGTGAAAAATAGAAGAAAAATGACTGAAAACTAGTTTGTTTGCTTG
>BNJS01001768.1_pt1 | contig 75669 bp, 117 predicted proteins | sample 8540461 | NCBI WGS metagenome assembly BNJS01 (sample SAMD00202454, study PRJDB9452) | human saliva metagenome | isolation source: human saliva | place: Japan
TTATCTAAAGAAAAAAATGAAATAAAAAGTAGTAGATGATCAAAGTTTCTTCACCTACTTACTCTAAAGATTTAGCTTACTATAGCTGGGAACTATTAAAGAGTTCAGCTGAAAATGGAATATATCATTTTACAAATGATGGAATAGCTTCAAAATATGAAGAAGCTAAAAGTATATATTAGATAAAATTTCTTGGCAAGGGAATTTAATAGCAGTAAAAAGAGAAGACTTAGGATTACCTGCAGAAAGACCAAAAATTCAGTAAATTAAGTTGTAAGAAAATAAAGGAAAAAAATTAGGAATAACTATTCCAGACTGGAAAGATGCAATAGATAGATATTTTTAAAGATAATAATAAATAAGGAGAGAAGGTATGTCAAACAAATTAGTAAAAAGTGGAAGATGAGTTTTTATGAAGAAAATGAGATTAGTATCTATGATATACTTAATATCTTTTTTAAAAAAAATATTAAAATATTTATTCTGGTTACAATAATAGGATTAATAGTAACTTGTATATATGTAGCTAAAAAAAATAATTTTTTTGATAAAAATAATATTTCAAAAACTTAATTATACTTTAAATTACCAAGAACTAGAAAGTTATTTAGCGGGAAGAGTTTTTTTATCCTCAAGAAAGTCCAAGCGAAGTGCTATTGGAAGATGAGTATTTAGAAAAAAACTTTTTGAAAAATTCAGAATTAAAAAGAATTATATGAGAAAAAAATGTAAAAGAAAATAGAGAAGATATTAATACCAAAAAGAGTATTTTTTTATTAGGTGATGGAGAAAATGATAAAGAAGCAATGTTAAGAAATGTTTCAAAAAGGTGAAAATAAACCTAATTCATATACAGTAACATTAAAAAGTAAATAAAAAAAGATGATCCTAATAGACAAGTATCAATTAGTATAATGAGAGCATATTTAGAAATTTTTAAAAAGAATACTATGATGAAACTATTTTTTTAAATATATCCAAAATAGAGAAAAAAATATGTTGAGGGAAGATTACCAGAACTTAGAAAACTTTTTAGGAGAAAATGCTGTAGTGGGAGAAAGTGGATTAGTTAATCAATCTAGTATAGCTGAAAAATAATTTTTTTAAAATATATATATCCAATAAAAAGTTTCTAATATAGATACATACTATTCTGAATATGTGAAGTTAGAAAATGAGAATCAAGCAATTGTAGCTTTTAAGTACCCTAGGATTAAATGATGTAAATAAATTTATTAAATATGATACATCTATTATCTTTGAAAAAGAAAAATCAGGAAATTCAATTAAATTAGCTATAGGACTAGTTTTTAAGTTTATGCTTAGGTGTGTTTGCGACATTTGTTAAAGAGTTTATAGAAGGATATAAGAAGAATAAAACAAATAATTAATGGAGGTTATCATGAATACCATAAGAAAAACTAGTGAAATTTTTTTGATAGATATATTTCTATTGAATATATCATTAGTGGTTTCAATATTTTTTTAAAAGTATGATCAACTTCAGATAACAAATAAAAAAATGTAAATTTTTTTAATTTACTTCAATCTTTCTTTTTTTGTGTTATATATTTTTATTTTTAAAAAAATATATAACAATAGTTGGAGATTCAGTGGAACTTCAGAATATATGTCTTTAGTAGCTTTAAGTTCTACTGTAGCAATTTTGTCGTATATTCTTAGAGCTTTTTCTGAAACTAGATACCAAGAGTAGTCTTTATTTTTGAAACTTGGATAATATTTACCTTCTTACTTATAGTTTCAAGATTCTTGATGTTTTTTTAACTAGAATGAAGGGAATAGGAAGAAGTGATGCAAATTCTGAAAATGTTCTAATTTATGGTGCTGGAGAAGCAGGAGTACTATTAGTTAAAGAATCTAGGATAAATCCAAATTTTTTTCATATAAAAATAGTTGGTTTTTTTAGATGACAACCCCAATAAAAAAAGGTGGAAAAGTATATGGTTTAAAAAGTTCTAGGTGGCTTAGAAGATGTTGAAAAAAATTGTTGAAAAAAATGATGTTTCAAAGATAATAATTTCTATGCCTTCTGTAGAGCAAAAGCAAAATTTCTAATATATTAAAAAGAGTTAAATAAACTAAAGGATGTATCTGTTAAGATATTGCCTAATGTAGATAATTTAATTGAAGAAGGAAACTTAAGTACACAATTAAGAAATATAAAGCTAGAAGATTTATTAGGTAGAGAAGAAATAAAAAAATTAACACTAAAGAAGTATTTGATTTTATTCAAGATAAGATAGTATTTGTAACTGGTGGGGGAGGAAGTATAGGTTCTGAACTTATCAATCAAATAGCTAAATACAATCCTAAAAAAATCATTAATATAGAAATTAATGAAAATGCTTCTTATCTTATGGAATTGGAGTTAAAAAGAAAGTATCCATATTTAGACTATAAGACAGAGATAGCAAGTGTTAGAGATTTAGATAAGTTAGATATGTTATTTAATAAGTATAAGCCAGAGATACTATTCCATGCAGCAGCACATAAGCATGTGCCACTTATGGAAAAATAATCCAGAAGAGGCTATAAAAAAAATAATATTTGGAACTAAGAATGTAGCTGAATGTTGTCTTAAATATAAATTAGAATCTGTGGTTTTAATTTCTACAGATAAGGCAGTTAATCCTACAAATGTAATGGGAGCAACAAAAAGAGTCTGTGAGATGATATTTCAAAAAAATATTCAGAAAAAGATTCAAATACAAAAATTTATGGCAGTTAGATTTGGAAATGTTTTTAGGAAGTAATGGTTCCGTTATACCTATATTCTCAAAAATTAATAGAAGAAGGAAAAAAATTTAACTCTTACTCATAAAGATATAATAAGATACTTTATGACTATACCAGAAGCGGCTCAATTAGTTATAGAAGCAGCTACTATTGGTAAGGGTGGAGAAATATTAATATTAGATATGGGTGAGCCAGTTAAAATTTATGATCTAGCAAAAAAATATGATAAAGTTATCAGGTTCAGATGTTGGAATAGATATAGTTGGACTAAGACCTGAGAGAAATTATTTGAAGAACTTCTATATGATGTAAATTCATCTGAGAAAAACATCAAATAACAAAATATTTATCACTAATATGGAAAATGAAAAAAAGTACAGGTTGATATAGATAATTATTATACAATCTTAAAAGATTTAATAAAGAATAATGATACTATTGGAATGAGAAGAACTTTAGCTAGTATTATTGGTACTTTTTAAAAGGGAGAGTGGAATAAAAATTGTTGAAAAAGGATATTTGATATTATTTCTTCATTATTTGGATTAATATTACTATCACCTTTTATGATAATAATAGCTATCTTAATAAAAGCTTGATTCAAAAGGATCAATATTTTTTTAAACAAGTAAGAGTAACAAAAAAATGGAAGAGAATTTAAAATCTTTAAATATCGTACTATGAAAAATAGGTTCAGATAAATACAGTCAAATAACTGTAGGAAAAGATAGTAGAATAACTAAAGTTGGAGATTTTTTTAAGAAAAATATAAGTTAGATGAGATACCACAATTAATAAATGTCTTAATAGGAGATATGAGTTTAGTTGAGCTGAGACCAGAGGTTCCTAAGTATGTGGCACTCTATACAGAAGAACAAAGGGAAATCTTGAAAGTAAGAGCAGGAATAACAGACTATGCTTCAATAGAGTTTTTCAAATGAGAATGATATTCTAGCTAATGAGACTGATCCAGAAAAAGGCTTATATAGAAAAAAATTATGCCAAGAAAAAAATAGAATTAAATAAAAAAATATTTATCTGAAATTTCAGTAATGACAGATATAAAAAAATAATTTTATTGACTATTAAAAAGATATTGAAATAAGTAAGGAGATGGGAATTATATGGAAAAGAGAAAAATTACTTTTTCTCCACCTGATATAACAGAGAGAGAAATAGCTGAAGTAGTAGATACATTGAAATCTGGTTGGATTACAACAGATCCAAAAAAACAAAAAAAATTTGAAGATGAGATAGCAAAATATTGTGGAACAAAAAAAGTCTGTGGCTCTTAATTCAGCAACAGCTGCAATGGAATTAGCTTTGAGACTATTTGATATAGGTGAAGGAGATGAAGTTATAACATCAGCCTATACTTATACAGCTTCTGCCAGTGTAGTATATCATTGTGGTGCAAAAGATAATCTTAGCAGATACTAAAAAAAGGTGAATTTAATATAGATCCTAAAGAAATAGAAAAATTAATAACTCCTAGAACGAAAGCTATAATACCAGTTGATATTGCTGGACTTCCAGCTGATTATACAGAAATTTTTTTGAAGTAGTTGAGAAGAAAAGAAATATATTTAATGCAAAAAAAGGAACTTATCAAGAAAAAAACTTGGAAGAATATTAGTTTTAGCTGATTCTGCTCACTCATTTGGAAGCGACTATAAGGAAAAGAAAATTGGAAGTGTAGCTGATATAACTTCATTTTCGTTTCATGCAATAAAGAATTTGACAACTGCTGAAGGAGGAGCTTTAACTTGGAATCTTCCAGAAAAATTTTTGATAATGAGGAAATTTACAAAGAACTAATGTTATTAGCTTTACATGGGCAAAATAAAGATGCCTTAGCAAAAATTAAAAGCAGGAGCTTGGAAGTATGATATAGTTATGCCAGGTTATAAATGTAATATGACAGATATTATGGCTTCTATAGGTTTAGTTCAACTTCAAAGATACGATGGAGAAATTTTTAAAGAAAAAAAGAAGAACTAGTATCTTACTATGAAAAGTATCTAGGAGACTTAACAGATAAAATAGAATTACCCATCTTTAAAAAAATGATATTAAAGAAAGTTGTAAGCACTTATATATGATAAGATTAAAGAATCAAGATGAAGAAAAAAAGAAATGAAGTAATTGCAAAAATTAGGAGAAAATGATATAGCAACAAATGTACATTTTCAACCATTACCACTTTTTAACAGCCTATAAAAAAATTAGGTTTTAAAATAGAAGATTATCCTAATGCATATAATCAATATAAGAATGAAATATCTTTACCACTTCATGATTTTTTTAACTGAAGATGATATAAAAGTATATTTGTGAATATATAAAGGAATTAATTTAAAAAAAGAGGTGGAAAAATGAGTGAAAATTTAAAATTTTTCAGTTCTACTTTCAGTATATTCTAAAGAAAAAAAGAAAGAATTTAGAATTGTCATTAAAAAGCATCTATGATGATCAAATATTAAAAGCCTGATGAGATAGTTTTTAGTTGAAGATGGACACTTTTAACTGAAGAATTATATACTGAAATTAACCATCAGTTAGATAGATTAAAAAGGAATATTAAAAATAGTTAAATTAGAAAAAAATTCAGGATTAGGAAATGCTTTAAAAGAAGGTGTATTACATTGTACATTTGAATGGATTGCAAGAATGGATACAGATGATATAGCATATCCAGAAAGGTTTAAAAAAACAAATCGAATATATAAAGAAAAAAATTCAGACACAGATGTATTAGGAACTTTTTATGACAGAGTTTATTGATGAAATAACAAATAAAAATTTGTGTGAAAGACGCTCCTATAAGCAATATAGATAACTATATAAAAATACAGAGATCCAGTAAATCATCCTTCTGTTATTTTTAAGAAAATCAAAAAGTTTTTAGAAGCTGGAAACTATCAAGAAATATTTTTTTAAATGAAGATTCTTATTTGTGGGCAAGAATGTATAGCATAGGAGCTAAATTTGCAAACATACCAGAAGAATTGGTATACTTTAGAGTAGATGATAATACTTATAAAAAGACGTGGCGGTTGGAAATATATAAAAGCAGAATGGAAATTACAGAAAGAATATTTAAGATTAGGAATTATAAATAAAATAGGATTTTTGGAAAAAAATGTTTGTTTAAAAAAAGTTGTGTTAGACTAATGCCAAATTTTTTTAAGAAAAATTTATATATTTAAAAAGTATTAAGAAAAATGACTCTAGATAGATGAAAGGAATTAATATGAATATAGCATTAATATTTGCAGGTGGAATAGGAAAGAGAATGAACACAACCGGCATACCTAAACAGTTTTTTTAAAAACTATATGGAAAAAGAAATTATAGTATATACTCTTGAAATTTTTTTGAAAATAATAAAAAAATATAGATGGTATTGTAATCTCTTGTCTAAAAAGAAAAAAATTGATGATTTAAAGAGAATAATTGAAAAAAATAACTTAAAAAAAGTAGTGTCAATAATTCCAGGTGGAAATACAGGACAAGAATCTATATATAACGGATTAAAAAGAAATTGAAAAAAAGATATTCTAAAAACGATATTGTTTTTAATTCATGATGGTGTAAGACCATTAATAAATGATGATACTATAAATGATAACATTAATTTAGTAAAAAGAAAAAGGAAATGCTATAACAACAGCTCCAGCTATAGAAACTATAGTTAGATTAGAAAATAAAAAAATAATATAATAAAGGATATTTTTTTAATAGAAGTGAATGTTTTTATGGCAAGAGCTCCCCAAAGTTTTTATATTGAATGACATATTAGATGCTCATGAAAAAAAGCAATTATGGATAAAAAAAGATGATTTTATTGATTCAGCTTCAATCATGACTTATTATGGTCATAATTTAAATATAGTAAATGATCCATCTGAAAAATATAAAGATAACAACACCTTCAGATTTCTACATATTTAAAAGCAATTTTTAGATATGAAGGAAAAATTTAAATATTTTTTTGGATTATAAGTTAAGGAGTGGAAATGTTTTTACTACAATGAATTTTTATCAAGAAGATTTAAAAAGAAATTTTTAAATATAGACTTACCATTTGAAAAATTTTTAAAAAAATAAAAAAATATTAATTACAGGAGCAAATGGACTTATTGCATCTTGTTTAGTAGATGCTCTTGTTTATTTGAGAGAGAATAAAAGTATAAGTTTTAGTATCTATATATTGTGTAGAAATAAAGTAAAAGCAGAAAATAGATTTAAAAGTTTTTTTAAATAAAGATTTTTTTAAGATAATAATACAAGATGTAACAGAAGACTATAATATGGGTACAAAATTTGACTATATAATTCATGCAGCTAGTAATGCACATCCTATAGCATTTTTCAAAAAGATCCAGTTGGGGTTATTAATGCAAATGTATTAGGGACACTGAAATTATTAGAATATGCTAGAAAAATATGGAAATGAAAAATTTTTATTTGTTTCAAGTTCTGAAGTATATGGAGAAAATGGTTTAGTGGAAACGTATTCAGAAGATGATTATGGTAAACTAAATAGTATGACTTTTTAGAAATTGTTATCCAGAAAGTAAAAAAATGGCTGAAACAATTGGAGTATCATATATGGAGGAATATGGAATAAACTTTTTATCCGCTCGTCCAGCATATATCTATGGAGCACCTATGCTTGAAGATAACTCAAGAGCAAATGAGCAATTTTTAAGATTAGGAAGAGATAAGAAAGATATAGTAATGAAATCTGAAGGGAAACAGATAAGATCTTATTGTTATGTTGCAGATTGTGTATCTGCTTTTCTATATATTATATTAAAAAGGAAAGAATGGAGAAGCTTATAATATTGCTAATAAAAAAATCAAAAATATTTCAATAAGAGAGTTTGCAGAAAAAAATAGCTGAAAAAAAGCAAAAAGTAAACTTGATATTTGATTTACCTACTGAAATTGAAAAAGGGATATGGTTTAATAAAAAAATACCATTCTAGATGCAAAGAAATTAGAAGATTTGGGATGGGAAGCAAAATATTCTTTAGATGCCTCAGTAGATAAGATATTACAGATATTAAAAGCAATTATAAAGTAAAAATTTATTTTAATTTTTTTATAAAGTGAAAATATTAAGGAAAAAAATGTTAAAAAAATAAAAAAATATACAATTTTATGATTATTTCGATTTGTTTTTTATTGCTTTTTGTGTTTGGGGATCAGCACAAAATCCAAGAATAGAAGATCAATTTTATTTAAATAATAAAGAGTTAATAGAAAAAAATAGATACAATAGTTAGATACGTACTATATATTATTTTTTTATATTTTTCTAATATATTATTAATTAAAAATAATATTTTTTTATACTTAATTAGTATCATTTTATTTTTACAATTTTTTTGATAACAAAGAATACTGATTTAATTACAGCGATAATAACATTATTTACCTTAAAAAGCACTTATAGAAAATACAAAAGTATATTAACAAAAAGTTAATAAAAAAATTTTGTTATATTTATATTACTGGAATAATAATCCAATTATCACTATTTAAGTATTTTTGGAAGAAGAGTTTTTAGCAGTTTTTAGATCCAAACTACTCTGCATATATATTATTTTTATTTTTTTATACTACTGGATAAAAATAAAATTATCATTTTTTAAAATGGTTAGTTTTATTTATGGGTTTTTTTATGTTAAGTAGAAATTATATTTTTAGGAGTAGTAATATTTTTTTATTAAAAAAATACCTATAGTATTAAAGATTTCTAAAAAAATTCTAAAAAAATTTTTCAGAAATAATACAATAGTAATAAGTTTATTTATATTTTTTTGTAACAATATTTATTGGATATGTATTCTTGAGAATAAATCATCATTCTAATTATGAATATGGTGCCTCTAGACTTTTGACTATAAATGATGATTCAAATTACTTGAGGTTTGAACAATATTTTTTCATTCTTTAAAAGCTCTAAAAGAATACGATATTTTAAGAAATTTTGGGTTGACTGATATTGAGTATAGAAAAATTCCATATATAAAAGTAAATCCACATAATCCATTATTAGTTATGATAAGAAGTATGGGAATTTATATAGGCTGTATAGTATATTTTAGTACTATTCAGTTACTTTTTAGAAAAAAATAACAAAATATATAACTTTTGCTATCCCTTTACTAATATATCAAACTTTTTTTAGCACTATATGTGGGATTATATATAATGTTAGTTGGAGTAATTGTAAGTTTTATAAAATATGAAAATGAACTAGAAAAAAATTGAATTTGAAAGGTTAAAAAAATGTATAAATTTACCAAAATTGAAAGCTATTCTATATCAACAATAAGAGCGATATCTGTCTTGATGATATTTTTTTGTCATATTTTACAAGGAATAGATTCTATTATGGCATGGTGGTTAAATGTTGGTGTTCAAATATTTTTTTATTTATGTCAGGTTTCTTAATTTCATCAAAAGATATAAATAACTTTTATAAATTTATAAAGAAAGATTAAAAATATTAATCCCAATTTATTTATTCTTATTTATTTATTTGTTTATTTATCAATACTTGTATAGAGTTTATCATTTAAAAATATTATAACCTATATTTTTTCAAATACAAAGGGTATAATTGGAAAGTAGTTAAAACAGTTCCAGGTTTAACACATTTATGGTTTATAAGTGTGATAGTATTTTTCATATCTTGTGACATATTTTTTTACATAAATTTCTATTGAAAGTAAAATTTTATAATGAAAAAATTTTATTTATCAGTATTTTTTTACTATTTTTAATTTCTTTACCATTAATAGTAGTATTTAGAACTAACTTTTTTTGGATATGGATATATATAACTGGATATTTCATAGGAGGATATTTTTAGAGGGGAAGTAAAAAAATAATATAGTAAAAGTTCTATTTTTTTATAAATATTTTAGTTCTATCAATTCAATTTATTTACAATATTTCTATAAATTAGATTCTTTTTATTTTTTTAAGTATATATATTCAATTAGTCATTCATTATTAGGAATATTTTTTTGTTTTGTTTTTTATATAACTTTTTTTAAACAGTATTATAGAGATAAAGAGATTTTTATCATTACTTATTTGAGATAAATATTCTTATGAAATTTATATAGTTCATCATATATTTATTTTTAGGATGATTATCAATTCTAAATATAAAAAAATAAAATTTTTTAGTACAATTATAATTATATTGATTACAATGGTTGCTGCATATTTATTAAAAAGATTGATAAGTATATTAAATAATATTTTTATTAAGAATACATAGGAGATGAGATATGATACCAAAAAAATTCATTATTGTTGGTTTTGGAGAAATCCTTTACCAGAAGATGCTCAAAAATATTTAGAAAGTTGGAAAAAAAGTTTTGTCCTGATTATGAAATTATAAGATGGGATGAAAAAAAGTTTTTGATGTAAATCACCTTCCTTATGTCCAAGAAGCATTCAAAAGCTAAAAAGTGGGCATTTATAACAGATTATGTTAGACTTTATGCTTTGTATAATTATGGTGGGATATATATGGATACAGATGTAGAAGTATTAAAATCACTAGATTCATTTTTAGAATTAAAAGGCTTTTTCTGGATTTGAAAATGAAGAGAATATTCCCACAGGAATAATGGCAGCAGAAAAAAAGGACTGCCTATAATAAAAGAATTAATGGATTATTATAATGATATTCATTTTTATAAATGAAGATGGTACATTAAATTTAAAGACAAATGTTGAAATAATAACTGAACATTTCCAAGGATTTGTAGGAAATAATCAAAAAAACAAGTAATAGATGATTTTTACTATTTTTTTCCAAAAGATTATTTTTTTGTCAAAAGATTATAAGACTCTAAAGATAGAAATAACTTCGAATACTTGTACAATTCATCATTTTTGCATCATCATGGATATCTCAAAAAGTAAATGGAAGAAAATAATAAAATATTAGGGATATAAATTATGTGGAATAATTGTAAAATATATTTTTAAAAATAAAAATGAAAAAAACAAAATCTAAAAAAATTATTCTATTTAGGGTTTTATTTAGAATATTTTTATATATTTCCAATAAGAAAAGTTATATTTTTTTCAAGTTATGAAGGAAAACAGTATTCATGTAACCCTAAGTATATATTTCAATCTATGTATTCAGATAAATTCTTTTTTTACTTATAGATATATCTGGGAAAAAAATGATGAAAACAAAATAAAAAAATTATGAAAAAAAGTAAAGTTAGTTAAACATAACTCATTTAGATATATATTTTTCAATAATGACTTCTAAAATTATAATAACTAATAGTGGGCTAAATCCAATTTTTCCATTGAGAAAAACAGATTCTTATAAATACTTGGCATGGTGGAGGAGCATATAAAAGAGTTGGACGTGATATAGATGAAAATACAAATGGTACCTCATACTATGGATTAAAAAGCATCTGAGCAAACTACTTTTTATTTCAAGTAGTGAATTATTTACTAATATTATGTCAAATTCGATAGGATTAGAAAAAGAAAAGTTTTTAAAAAAATAGGAATGCCAAGAAATGATATTTTTTTAATAAAAAAATATGGTTAATTCTTTTTATTTTTAAAATAAGAGAAAAAAATTTAATTTTTTTCAAATGATGATAAAAATTGTTTTTGTATGCTCCAACATTTAGGGAAATACAAACTCCATTAATAAAAAAAGTATTGATAATCTTGATTATGAAAAAAATTATTAAAATTGTTAAATAATAAATTTAAAGGAAATTGGAAAAATTTTTATATAGAGGTCATTATTCATTGAAAGGGGAAAAATAATAATAATGAAAATATAATCGATGCATCAAACTATCCAGATATGCAAGAACTATTATGTGCATCTGATATACTTATAACAGATTATTCTTCAAGTATTTGGGATTTCTCATTTTAGAAAGACCATGTTTTTTATATGTTCCAGATTTAATTGATTATAAATTGGAAAGAAATTTTTATACGAATATCAATAGTTGGTAGCGATTTTTAATAGAAAATAATGAGGATTTAGATAAAGTAATAAATAATTTTTAATAAAGAAAATTTAATACAAAAAAATAAAAAGAGCATTATAAAATGTTAGAAAGTTATGAAAATGGCAAAAGCAACAACAGAATTGATTGATACTATAAAAAAAGGAGATTTTTAAATGGAAAGTAAAAAAATAAAACTCTTTTTAAACATAGTAATGTTTTTAATATTTCAGATGGTTTTTAATAATAAGTAATTTTATTATTCCGAGAATAATATTATTAAATTATGGTTCTGAAATAAATGGACTAGTTCTTTCAATAACACAATTTTTTAAATTATATAAATCTTTTTGAAGGTGGAGTATCTGGAGTTGTTTTAGCTGCTTTGTATAAACCATTGAGTGAAAATAATATAGATGAGATTTCTTCAGTTATAAAAACTGCTGAGTTATTTTTTAAAAATTGGGAAGTATTTTTTTGATATACACAATAGGAATAGCAGTTTTATTTCCATTTTTTTGTAAAAAAATAAATTTATCTTATTTTTTTATATTAATTCTAGTGTTAGTGATCTCAATTTCAATCTTTTATACAATATTATTATGCTTTAGTTTGGAAACTTTTACTACAAGCTGATAAAAATCATATGTATCATCGTATATTCAAATATTTATTACTATTTTTACTCTTAATGATTTCAGCTTATTTTATGTATAAAAAAATTAGATATAATATTTGTAAAAAAATGATTAGTGCAGGAATACTTATATTACAACCACTATTATATACTTATTATATAGGGAAAAAGATACATTATAAAGAAAAGTAAGGAAATAAATAATAGTTTATTGGCTCAAAGATGGGAAGGATTTGGAATAAATGTAGCAGCTTTTTATCCATAATAATACAGACATTGTATTGATAACTTTGTTTTTAACTTTTAAAAGATGTTTCAGTTTATTCAATATATTACCTAATTGTTTATGGAATAAAAAAACAATAATAACATCTATATCAACTGGATTTTTCACCTATTTTTAGGAAATTTATATGCAAAAATAAAAACTAAATTGAATATTTATTTTTGAGTATATATGAATATGTAATCTATTTTTTTAGTTTTTTTATTTTTTTCTGTTGCTTTCAGAAAATATTTTTTTCTTTTATAGAAAAATTATACGAGAGGGGTTACAGATACTGAATATCATAGAGTAGTTTTTGCTTACTTAATGATACTGTCATATTTAATTTTTTTGTTTAAAGAGAACCATATATAAATATGGCCTATTCAAGTGGTGCCTTTAAAAAAAGTAACGAAGTTTGCATATATGGAAGCTATAATAAATTTAACATTATCTTTAATTTCTTTAAAAGTACTTTGGCTTATGTGGTGTAGCAATAGGAACATTGATTTCAATTCTTTATAGAACACTAGCACAAATTTATTTTTTTAAGAAAAAAATATTCTTTACAGAAAAATATAAATTTTTTTCTTAAAAAAATGTTATTATTTTTTTGTATCTGCTTGGATTATTAGTCATCAAATAATTAAGTTATTAGTTAATGAAGAAAATATAAATACCTGGTTAAAATGGACAATATATTCAATAAAAGTATCTACAATAGTTTTTTTATTGTACAAATATTGATATCAATATTATTTTTATAGAAAACAGTTAAAAAAATATAGATTCTTGTATTGTAATAAATTAAAAAGAAATTAATTATAAAGACAAAAAAACTAAATAAAAAGTTATGGAAGTACAAACAATCGATTTTTTTAGTTGAAGTAGAAATAATAGAGTAAAAATTAGATACAGATATTAAATAACATAATTTAATAATAAATTTTTATACAAAAATATTTTTTGTATAAAAAGAAAATAATTACATAAAAGTATCTAACCTTGTATGAAAAAAAGAGTTGTTCAAATATTTATAATTAAAAAAATGAAAGGAGGTTGTATGGATAAAATATTTTATCTATACAAATAATTGTATGAAGATAGGATTAATTTTTGGAACAAGACCAGAGGCCATAAAAAAATGGCACCAGTTTACCATGAGTTAAAAAGAATTTTTTTGATGTAAAAAGTAATAGTAACAGGGCAACATAAAGAAATGTTATATCAAATTTTTAAATATTTTTGAGATAAAAACCAGATTATGAGTTAAATTTAATGAAAAAAAGGGGCAAGAACTTTCAGAATTAACAAGTAGAATGATAACATCATTAGATCAAATTTTTTAAAGTTGAAAAAGTTTGATTATATTTTTAGTACAGGGAGATACTACGTCAGCATTTACAGGAGCACTTGTTGCTTTTTTTATAATAAAGTTCCTGTTGCACATATAGAAGCTGGACTTAGAACAGGGGAATATTTATTCACCATTTCCAGAAGAAACAAATAGGAAATTAATAGGGGTTGTGACAAAAATTGCATTTTGCTCCAACAAAGACAAACATAGACAATTTATTAAAAAGAAAACTATAATAAAAAAATAATATTATAGAAACAGGAAATACTGTAATTGATGCTTTGACATGGGTGAAAAAAATAAGCAAGAAGAATTGAATTTTATAAAAAGAAAAGTATGAAATAAAAAGATAAAAAAATATACTTTTTAACAATGCATAGAAGAGAAAATTGGGGAAAACCAATGGAAGAAGCACTTACAGCAATAAGAGATTATATAGATGAAAATAATAATTTTTTTCTTTGGTCTTTCCTATGCATTTAAATCCTATAGTTAGAGATATTGCTAAAAAAAGTTTTTTTATAAATAGAAAAAAATGTTATTTTATTAGAACCTTTAGAATATATTGAATTTATTTCACTTTTTAGAGGGGCACACCTAGTAATGACAGATTCTGGGGGATACAAGAAGAAGCACCAACTTTTGGAAAAACCTACACTTGTATTAAGAGATACAACAGAGCGTCCAGAAGCGATAGAAGCAGGAACAGCAATATTAGTTGGAACAAATTATGATAATATAATCTATAATTTAAAAAAATTAGAGGGAGATTTATATCTAAAAATGTCTAAAAGCAAGAAATCCTTATGGAGATGGCACTGCTGCATTAAAAATTAGAAAAAAATTTTTAGAAACTGAATTTTTAAAAAAATTATTTGTCAACTAATGTTAATAAGAAAATTTTTTTATGATAAAAAGGCTTAAAAATTTTATGTTATTTCTAATTAATATTGTTATATTAAAAAAATTAAGTCTTAATTGAAATAATACTTGCTTATGATTGAAAAAAATAAGGTAGTGTATTATATCATAGACATAAAGGACTTAAAAAAATATAATTTTTAGTATACATTATACTATCTAATATAATAAAATTAAGATTAAGATTATAATAAAAATATACTTGGTTCTTAATTTATTATATAAATAAAGTTCGATTATTAGAATTTTAAGGAGGTTTCTCTCATGATTAGTAAGAGTGATAATAAAGTTTTTAAAAAAAGTTACTAAAGCAGTTATTCCTGCTGCTGGTTTAGGAACAAGAGTTCTTCCAGCAACAAAGGCATTACCAAAAGAAATGCTTACAATAGTAGATAAACCTTCATTACAATATATAGTTGAAGAACTTGTAGAGTCTGGGATAACAGATATTGTAATAGTCACAGGGAGAAATAAAAAAATTCAATAGAGGATCACTTTGATTTTTTTCTTATGAATTAGAAAATACATTAAAAAAATGATAATAAAATAGAACTATTAGATAAAAATATCTCATATTTCAACTATGGCTAATATTTATTATGTAAGACAAAATATGCCACTTGGTTTTGGGACATGCTATCTTAAAAAGCTAAAACCTTTTTATAGGTGATGAGCCTTTTTGTTATTGCTTTAGGAGATGATATTATATATAATCCTGAAAAAGCCAGTTAGTAAACAAATGATAGAGAAATATGAACTTTATGGAAAAAAAGTATAATAGGTTGTCAAGAGGTAGCAATAGAAGATGTATCTAAGTATGGTATAGCTAAACTTGAAAAAAATTAGATGAAGCTACCTTTGAGATGTTAGACTTTTTAGAAAAAAACCTTCTATAGAAGATGCACCTTCAAGAATGGCTTGTTTAGGAAGATACCTTCTTTCAGGAAAGATTTTTTTAAATATTTAGAAGAAACTAAACCAGGAAAAAAATGGAGAAATTCAATTAACAGATGGAATACTTGCTATGATGAAAGATGGAGAAGATGTTTTAGCATATAACTTTACGGGGCAAAGATATGATATAGGAAGTAAAGTAGGTCTTCTAAAAAGCTAATATTGAATTTGGACTTCGAAATGAAGAAACAAAAAGAAGATATAAAAGAATATCTAAAGAAATTAAATATAGAAGAAATATAAGAATTTAATTTTTGAGTTTATAGATGGATTTTTCGCAATATAGATTTTTATTACTCGTTTTTTAAAAACATATTTATAGTAAACTTATTTATACCCTAAATAAGATAATTTCTTTTCTTTTTCTTTTTTTCATGACAAATAGTTTCAATAATCTCAAAAAAATTTTTAGAGTATTTCTTTTATTCAAATATAATCTAAAAGTTAATTGAAAAAAAGTAAAAAAATGGTAACAAAAAGATGGAGAATTTAACTTAACTATCGTTAAAGAAAAAAATGAAAGATATTAACTTTTTAGATATTGTAAGCCTAGATTTAAAAAGAAAATACTTCTATAATTTATAGAAGAAAAGAAAGTGTAAAAAAAGTTTGTAAATATTTAAAAGAAAAGTCTTCTATGATTTAATATCTATCATAGAAGACTATATTAATAAATAATGAAAATATAAAAGATGATTATTTAGAAACTTTTTTTAATTTATTAGGAAAGTATAAAATTAAAAGAAACTAATGGAATATATTTTTGTTATAAAAAAATAATAAAAATGTTAAAAAGGATGAAAAATTATGAATGAGGAATTAAAAAAAGAAAAATAAAAAAAGATATACGATTATAAGAATAAAGTAGATTTTTGATCCTCTTGGAAAAGATTATGTTCAATATAAACCATCAATAAGAGAAATTGATAGAGAATGTATAGAATATATAAAAATTAAAGATTGATGATGTGGAATTAAAAAGATTGGTTTTATATTTAAAAAAAGAAGAAATAAAGAATAGGATAAAAAGAATATGAATATGGTATAGAAAAAAAGAACTTAATAAATTAAAAAAATATTAAAGAAAGAAAACTTAGAAAATGATAAATATATTAATCAGAAAAAGAAAATAAAAAAATTGGAGTGAAGAAGTAAATAGAACGATAAAAAGAATTGGAAAAACTTCTATAAAGAGATTAATCAAGAGAATATTTATAATTTTATTATAAAAAGAATATAATGAAAAATATCAAAGATTATAAATTAACAGAAAATATAACAAAAGTTTTTTTAATCAAGAAGATTATTTATGTGTGAGTATTTTTAGAACTTTTATTAAAAAGAAATTTATAAAGAAGAAGAGTCCCTATTATGAAATCAATGAGAAAAAAATAATAGGCTGAAAGAAACATACGAATTTATTGACGAAGATGAACAGTATAAAAAAATATGGTTTATTAAAAATTAAATAATAATAGAAATTTAGAAAAACCTATGTTAAACTCACCACCTTACTATATTCATGATAATAGAAAGGGATATATTGTATTAGACAGTAGAATCCCTGATGAAGTTCTTATCAAATTATATTGCTTAAAAACAAGAAAAATTTAATAGTTGATTTATCTTTAAGAGTAAATTATTATAAAAAGAATTGTACAAAAATAGAAGAATTTTTAATTAATGAAGAAAGAGCATTTGGAAAAATACTTTTTCTTTTTGAAAATTTAAAAAAATCTGATTCCTACAAAATTATATTCAACTGTAACAAATAATTCTTTATGGATAAATATAAAAAAATGGAAGTATAACTTTTGAAGAACTTTTAGATGATTTTTGAAGTAGGGAATAAAGAAGAATTTATTAGAACACAAGTCGTTCATTGTGAGTATTTTGAAGACGAAGAAGAATTTTATATTTCACACATTGATCATGAATATTTTTTTATTCTTTAAATGAATATGAAGAAAGAGTAAAGAATATAGAGCAAAAAAAGGAAATATAAAAAAAGAAATTGAAAAACTTTTTAAGGTAGATAATTCTAGAATTCCATTTATCATAGATAATGAAAAATATTATTGTTCTTTTTAAATCAATATTTTTAAATCAAAAGACTTACTATTAGAATATTTTTCAAAAAAATGTGAATAATAGAAGAAAAAAAATGGTATAATAAAAAGTAAAAAAATATAAGGAGAGTTTAAAAAAATACGAAAAACATATTTAGTAACAGGAGCAGCAGGCTTTATAGGTGCAAATTTTTTTAAATATATCTTAAAGAAATATGAAGATATAAATGCTATTGTTGTAGATGTATTAACTTATGTAGGAAATCTAGGAACAATAAATATTCTTAGAAACCAATATACTAAGAACTTAAGATCTATTAGATAATACTAAAAAAAGCCTTGAACAGTATCAAAAGATAAAAAAATGGATATCCTATATGTAGAGAAGGGATAAAAATATTTACAAGTTTCTACAGATAAAGTATATGGTAGCTTATCAAAAGACTATGATGAAGCAATAGAACTTGTGATTGATGATAAAGATGTTAAGAAAGTTGTTAAAAATAGAAAAAAATCTAAAAACTTATGGAAATAAATTCTTTACAGAAAATAGTCCAGCAGATCCAAGAAGTCCTTATTCAGCTAATGATAAAAAAAATATTTTAGAAGGGAAAAAAATCTTCTAAATGGTATTTATAAAACTAAGAATGGGTTAATGAAGTGATTTTAGGCAATCATCAAAAATGTATAGAAAAAAGGAAATAAAAGATTATAATCAAAAAAATAACACTAATATAGAGATAAATTGTAGGTTTGATTTATCTTTAGATAACAAAGAAGACTCAATTTAATAATAATCGGTTGTATAATAAATGCTATTGTTAAAAAAATTCTTACATTAAGACTATTTATTATACAATCTTTTTATTTATAATTCTCTTTTCTCAAAAAAATATTGGCTTCTTGTAAAAAAATTTTTAATTTTATGAAAAAAAGTTGTATAATAAAAATATATAAATAAAAAAATATGCTATTATGTAGTATGTTTGAAAGGGGAGGAAGAATTATGGGGAACTTTTATGCAATGGAAGTTGCAGAATACATTATTAGCTATGCTAATGAACAAAATTATCCAATAAGTAATTTAAAATTACAGAAAATTTTATATTTTATACAAGCACAATTCCTAGTAACTCTAGGATATCCTTGTTTTAAAGATTTTATTGAAGCTTGGGATTATAGATCAGTTGTAAGGAGCGTATATAATCAATATAAAAAGATATGGAAGTGCAAATATTTATTTAGGAAATATGAGTTTAGAAACTAAAATGAAAGAGGTAGAAAAAAATTTAATATTCAGTTAGTTGTAGATAAATGTGCTAATTTTTTTCAGCAAATCAATTAGTAGAAATAACTCATAACCAAGATCCGTGGAGAAATGCATATAAAAGAGATGGTATTATATATAATGATGAAATAAGACGTTATTTTGGGTGATGGATATGGATAAAATTTCTAATTCTAATATACAAATTATAGAAATACAAAGAGGAGTGATTTAAATCAAAAAAACCCATAAAAAAACAGAATGGGATAAAAATGAGTGAAGCTATGAAGCAATTAGTTGATCTTTTTTCTTAGAAAGGAGTATTTTTATATCACAAAATCCTCTTGATGTATTAAAAACATATATAAAAAAATATGATAGACTTTTTATATACTGTTTTTAAGTGATGCAATTTATGAAAGTTTTATAAAAAAATGAAGAAAAAAAGAAGATTTTATTTTTAGGAAATATAGATTATCTTTTAGATTTATGTAATAATGATATTGAAGAAAGTTCTACTTCAAGTAATAAAAATGAGTTAAAAAAATAAAAAAATACGTAAGAAAAAGTAGCTTTAAAAAAATTAAAGATCATACTAATTTAGCAATAAGACAATATCGTACTTTAAAAACAAACAGATGATGAGTATAAGAAAAAAATTTAGTGAGCAAATTGGAGGTTTTAAAGAAAAAAACTTACACAAGATATCACATCTCAGTTAATAACTTTAGTAGGAATTTTTTTACTGCAATAGCATTTGTTGTATTTGGAGGAATTTCATCTTTAAGTTCTATATTCTCAGACATTAATAAAAAAAATCTATCATAAAATTAATAATTTCTTCAAGTATTTGGGGAATAGCAATGTTTAATTTGATTTTTGATTTCTATTGGGAATTTCCAAAATGACTGGATTAAATATAAGTAGTAGTAATTCTAGAGATTTTTATTAAAAAAATACCTTTTAGTTTTTTTGGATGAATGCAATAATGATAACGATTCTGGTAGTATCTTTATGGGTATATTTTATGTTTAAGATAAGAATATTAGAAGAACTGTTTTCTCCTATAAATAAAAAGACTTTTATTTTTTTCTTAAGTGGGTCAATTATAATAGTAATGATAGTCTGCATTTTTTTAGATATTTAATATCTAAAAACAAAAAATTTAAAAAAATAAAAATTTCTTTTTATTAAAAAAAGAAAAAGGTTATTTGTCAAATAGTATTGAAAAAAATTTAGACTATGACCTAACAGAATTAAGAGAATTTTTTTGAGAATTAAAAATTTAAGAATTCTCTTTTTTTAAAAACTAAATTGTATTATTGTATTAAAAAAATTAAGTACTAATTGGAATAATACCTATTTTTAATCAATATGCATTTTTTTAAAAAAATGAATCATCTTGAATATTTAAAATATTTTTTTGATAAGATTAAATAAAAGTTAATAAAATAAGAAGAATTCTAAATAATTTAGATTTAAAAAAATATAGATAAGAGGGATTATTATGATAGTTTTAAACTTAGAATTAGATAATCTGTTTGGTTTTGAAGATTTTTAAAATAAATTTCTCATATTCAGATGATATTAAAAAAATTCAAGTATCAAAGATGAATTTTTAAAAAGATAGACCTAATTTTAAATATAAAAAAAGTTAATATTCTTCTAGGAGCAAATGCTACTGGGAAGACGTCTGTTGGAAAAAGCAATGATGGCAATTTTTTTAATTTTTTTAATAAAAAAAGAAATTTCAAAGGTTACTCAACATATAAGAGATATAAAAAAGAGAAATGAGCTTTTTCTATAGATTTTTATTTTTAGATGAGAAAAAAATATTTTTATACAGAGTAAATTTTTAAATATAAAAAGAGAAGGAAAAAAAGAAAAAAATAAATTTGAATTTATTAAATAGTGCAAGAACACTCATGACTTTAGTCATGAGATGAATTGCACGAAGATTTTAGTAAGCATATAGGGAAACTTGTATGTAGACACAGAGCAAAACCGTGCAACAAAGAAACTGAATTGCTGGGAACTCTTAAAAGCTAGTATAACCACAACATAATACCTAAGTAAGAATATGGTATAAGTGTGATGGTGGTGAAAGCAGAAAAAAATATACTAGATGATGCAAGGTTAAATCCTAAACATTATGATAATAGACAATCAGCAGCTAAGCCTGAAAAGGAAAGTTCAACGACTATCCCTCGTGAGGGGAGTACAATACAAGCGATTGGTATTGGAAGTGGTTTCGCCTAAGGTGTTGAGATACACTATGGATAAGATATAGTCTGTGCTTGTTAGAGATAACAAGAAGTTCATAAGATATAAAGTCTTTGAGAACTGTACAAGGCGTAGCGTCCTTGTATGAACGACACTTCCCACTGTTGTGGGGTTTTAAAAACTTTAAAAAAATGTTTAAAAATAAATAAATAACATTACTTTTTAGTAGATAAAATGTAGAATATATGATATAATATCTCTGATGAAAAGGAGGTGATTATATATGTATTTAACATTAAAACAACAAGTAAAAACATCTTAGCAAAAAAAGAGTTTAGAAATTTAAAATATTTGTGCCATATAGCTAAGAATTTAAAAAAATCAAGCTATATACAATGTTAGACAACACTATTTTTAACAATAAAAAAAGTATTTAAGCTATAATGAAAACTATAAAATGCTTAAAAAAATAGTGAGAATTACAAGAGTTAAATTCTAATATGGCTCAACAAATTTTTGAAAAGAAGTAGATGAAAGTTTTAAATCATTCTTTGCACTTTTAAAAATTTGCTAAGAATGGTCAATATAATGGTAAAATAAAATTACCTAATTATCTTGATAAAGATGATTTTACAACTCTTGTTATAGGTTTTTGTTAGATTAAAAAGATGATATGCTGATAGTTCCTTATTCAAATTCTTTTTAAGAAAACTCATCAGGAAGTTAAAGTTAAGCTACCATCAGTATTAAAAGATAAGAAGATAAAAGAAATTAGAATAATACCAAAACAACATTCTAGGTACTTTGAAATTCAATATACTTATGAAGTAAAAAGAAATTCAAAGGGAATTAAATGGAAATAACGTACTAGGAATTGATTTAGGTATAGATAATCTTTGCACTTGTGTTACAAATGCTGGAGCTTCATTCATAATAGATGGTAGAAAATTAAAAATCTATTAATCAATACTATAATAAGATAAATGCAAAATTACAAGGTATAAAAAGATAAACAAAAGATTGAGCGCACAACATTAAGGCAAAAGAGAATAACTAGAAAGAGAAATAATCGTATAAATGATTATCTTTCAAAAGCAGCAAGAACAATTCTAAATTATTGTCTTAATAATGATATAGGAAAACTAGTTCTAGGATATAATGAAGATTTTTCAAAAGAAATTCAAATATTGGAAGTATAAATAATCAGAACTTTGTAAATATACCATATGGAAAAATTAAGAGATAAATTAATATATCTATGTAAACTATATGGAATAGAATTTAAACTACAAGAAGAGAGTTATACATCAAAAAGCAAGTTTCTTTGATGGAGATGAAATTCAATATATGATAAAGAAAATCTACAAGAATATATATTCAGTGGAAAAAAAGAATAAAAAAAGAGGACTATATCAAACAAGCGTAGGTAAACTCATAAATGCAGATTGTAATGGAGCATTAAATATTCTGAGAAAAAGTAAAGTTGTGGACTTAAGCGTCCTATACAATAGAGGTGAGCTGAACACACCTAAAAGAATAAGGGTAGTGTAAAACTATCAAACTTCTTAGAAAAATTTTTTTAAAGATTTTGGAACCCTGCGACTTCAGTCGTGGGAGGTTCAGATAAAGCAGATATTTTTAGAAGAAGATTTCTATGAAACTACCTTAGATAAATTTGAAAAAGTAAATTTAGAGAATGAAAACTATATAGAAACCTTAGAAAAAAACTAGGAAAAAGTCTCTGGATGGTTATTTACATATCCTGAGAAGGATTCAAATGTTTTAGGAAAAAAATAAAAAAAGTTATGGATAAAAAATTTTAGAAAATATTTTTAAAAACATTGGATCCATCAATAGAAAAAAAGTAAGAAAGTTAGATGAAGTGGAAAAATGCCTATATTTTAACTTTAAAAGAAGAAGATTTAATAATCCAAGATAGAGAATTTATAAAAAGAAAATAATATTCTTTCTAGTGGTACAAAAGCAGGTTTAGATATAGCATATATAACTAGTGCAATTAAAAAGAATACTCATGGCTTTTATTATTGTGACGAAAAATTTTCATATATTCATAGTGACATAGAAAAAGCTATTTTTAAGTTTAATGATAGATTTTTTTAAAACCTAATACTCAACTATTTTTTTACTACTCATAATATGGAAGTATTAAATATGGATCTTCAATACATTGTTTTACATTTTTAAAAAGAGAAAAAAATAGAAGTGGTATATGCCTCTGAATATATTGATGAGGACAACATTTTTTTGATGGAAGCAATAAAAAAATGATGTTTTTAATGTAGCACCCTATCTTGATTTAATATATGAATTAGAGGAGGCATAATTAAAATGATACTTCATTATTTTGTTGAAGGAGAGAATGAAAAGAAAATTAATAGAAACAATAAAAATAAGTACTTATATTCTGGAAAAAAATAAAGATAATAAATACAATTCAAAATAAAGTTCCAAACTCTATATTAAGAACACTTGAGAGAGAAACTGTAGTAGTATTAGTTTTTGATACTGATGTAGAAAAAGATTGATATTTTTAGATGAGAATATTAAGTTAATAAAGAATAGTAATAATGTTAAAGATGTTATTTGTATTCCTCAGATTAAAAAAATTTAGAGGATGAATTAATTTATTCAACTAATATAAATAAAATTGTAGATCTATTAGAAAGTAAATCTAAAAAGATTTTAAGAATGATTTTAATAATTGTAAAAAAATTTGATGAAAAAAAGTTAGAAGATAAAGAATTTAAAATTTCTAAACTTTGGTCAAGAAATGCAGTAGATATATAAAAAAATATAAAAAAATGACTCAGAAGTAATAAAAAGAAAGTTTAGAAAAAGAGTTGAAATATGAAAACATATTTATTAACAGGAGCAGCAGGCTTTTATAGAGACAAATTTTTTTAAAATATATCTTAAAGAAATATGAAGATATAAATGTTATAGTTATAGATGCACTAACTTATGCTGGAAATTTGGGAACAATAAAAGAAGAATTAAAAAGATAGTAGAGTTAAATTTGAAAAAGTAGATATTAGAGATAGAAAAGAAATAGAAAGAATATTCTCTGAAAATAAAGTAGATTATGTTGTTAATTTTTGCAGCAGAATCACATGTAGATAGATCTATAGAAAATCCACAAATATTCTTAGAAACAAATATACTAGGAACTCAAAACCTATTAGATAATGCTAAGAAAGCTTGGACAGTATCAAAAGATGAAAATGGATATCCAGTATATAGAGAAGGGATAAAATATTTACAAGTTTCTACTGATGAAGTATATGGAAGCTTGTCAAAAGATTATGATGAAGCGATAGAACTTGTGATTGATGATGAAGATGTAAAGAAAGTTGTAAAAAAATAGAAAGAATCTAAAAAAACTTATGGAAATAAATTCTTTACAGAAAATAGTCCAGTAGATCCAAGAAGCCCTTATTCAGCTTCTAAAACAGGGAGACAGATCATATTGTTATAGCTTATGGAGAAACATATAAGTTACCAATAAATATAACAAGATGTTCAAATAACTATGGACTTTATCATTTCCCTGAAAAAAATTAATACCTTTAATGATAAAAAAATATTTTAGAAGGTAAAAAGCTTCCAGTATATGGAAAGGGAGATAATGTAAGAGATTGGCTATATGTTGAGGATCACTGTAAAGGAATAGACTTAGTATTAAGAAATGCTAAAGTTGGAGAAGTATATAATATAGGTGGTTTCAACGAAGAAAAAAATATAAATATAGTTAAATTAGTAATAGATATATTAAAAAGAAGAAATTACTAATAATGACGAATATAAAAAAAGTTTTAAAAACAGATCTATCAAATGTTAGTTATGACTTAATAAGTTATGTACAAGATAGATTAGGTCATGATATGAGATATGCAATAGATCCATCTAAGATAGCAAAAGACTTAGGATGGTATCCAGAAACAGACTTTGAAACAGGAATAAGAAAGACTGTTAAATGGTATTTAGAAAATCAAGAATGGGTTAATGAAGTAGCTTCAGGTGATTATCAAAAAGTACTATGAAGAAATGTATGGAAATAAATAGTGAGATTAAGAGAATTTTTTTGAGAGAAATCTTAAAAAGATTCTCTTTTTTTATAAAAAAAACATTTTATTTATTTTGTAAAAAAATGTGACAAATTAAAAAAATAAATTGATTTATCCTATGATATATAATATAATAAAAAAATAATAATGATAATTAAGATAATTATGTAGATGGAGGATGAAAGATGAAAAAAATATAATTGTGAGATTATTAGAAATAGGAATAATCAATCTAAAGAACGTAAAAAAATGGAAAAAAATAAATTTTTTTAAACTCCAACATAAAAAGAAACCCTAACATTACAAATAGGAGATATTCTAGGAGTTTATGGACAAAATGGGTCTGGAAAAAAACGACCGTAATTGAAGCTCTATCTATATTAAAATCTATTTTTAGTGGGAATGCCATTAGATGATGACTTAAAGAATTTAATAACTTATGGAGAAAAAGAATATTGAACTTTTATTCAAATTTTATATTGAAATAGAAGATAAAAAAATATAGTAGAATATAAAATTGTTATAGGAAAAACAGAAAACAATACTATTGAAATTTTTAAATGAAATTATAAAATATTCAATTTATATAGAAGAAGATAAAAAGATGGAAAAAAATACTCAAACTTTAATAGAAACTCCATTTAGTGAAGATATTATAAAATTGAAAAAAATATAATAAAAAAATTTCTCTAATGAAATAGATTTATTAAAAAAATACTTGTAATTCAAGGGATATCTAAAAAAATGAGAGTCTCATCAATATTCTCAGAAGAGATTAAAAGCCTTTTTTAAAAAGATAATACAGATCTAATCTATATTATCGAAGCTTTAGAATACTATGGAAATTTAAATTTATTTATTGTTTCTAATAAAGAGATTGGAATGATAACTTTAAATTTATTATTACCATTAAAAAAATAAAAATTTAAATTCTTGTGGTGATCTACCAATTCAAATAGATAAAAAAACGAAAGTATTATTGTGAATCAATTAATATATCCAAGTGTAGAAAAACGCTATAAACGAGATAAATATAGTTTTTAAAAAGAATCATTCCAGATCTTCAATTAAAAAAATTGAAGAACAAAGAAAAGAAACACTTCCCGATGGGAATACAAATATAATTGCTGATTTACGTTCAATTAGAGAGGGAAAACCAATTTCTTTAAGATATGAATCAGAAGGAATTAAGAGGATAATTTCTATATTAGGAGTACTTATAGCTGGATATAATCAACCTTCTGTTTGTTTAGCTATTGATGAGTTAGATTCTGGGATTTTTGAATATTTATTAGGAGAAATATTGGAGGTATTATCAAGTGAAATAAAGGGACAATTGATTTTTACTTCACATAACTTAAGAATTCTTGAAAAAAATAGATAAGAAAAAAATATTGTATTTTTCAACAACTAATCCAGAAAATAGATATATAAGATTTAAGTATATAAAACCTAATAATAATTTAAGAGATATGTATTTGAGAGAGTTAATTATTCAAGAACAAGCTGAACAACTATACAAAAGAAACAAAACAATCTGATATAAAAAGAGCTTTTTACAAAAGTGCGTTAGAACACTCGAGGCTCTAGTACTCGTAGGGATGTTAGCCATGAGACATGTACTTGTAGGGTATGAGTAACACTAACATTGAAAATGTTGCTCTAAAAATTTGTAATTTTACTAATTTTTAGTGTATAATATATTTAGAACATTAGCAACTGAATATATAAGGTTAAGGCTAGTAAACAGTAGCCTTGTAAAAATATTCACTGTTCTGTATAATTGTTCTTTTTAAAAATATAATATACAGATAAAAAAAGTAGCAGTGTAGACGTAGGTCTTATCTAGTAGTGGCTATCGTGGACTAGCCAAAAAGAATAAGGATTTCAATATCAAACTTCTTAGAAGATAACTTACTTTTTCGGTTATCTTATAAAGCTCTCGACTCTAGCACTCGTAGGGTGTTAGCCGTGAGTAGTTCACAGAGCAGGTGTTGCAAATGAAAAGAAAGCTAAAAAGGTTGTATTGTTTTTAGTTGAAGGAGCTTCAGATCTTACCTCATTAGAATTTATTGATTTTTATAAATAATAAAGATTTTTAAAGTTTTTAGGAGACTATAAAAGCCACTTGGGATTTTTATAAAAAAAGATTTAAACTCTGTAAATAGATACAGTAACTTTTGGTTATTTTTTTGAAAATCTAAAATAATGAAAGGAGGCTTCTATGAAAAAAAGGAATAGGTTTAGGAATAGATGATTTTAAAGAAATAATAAAAAGAAGATTGTTATTATTTTGATAAAACAAATTGGATAGAAGAACTATTAAAAGATAGGACAAAAATAAAAATTATTTACTAGACCAAGAAGATTTGGAAAAAAACTTTAAATATGAGTACATTAAAGTATTTTTTTGATGTAAAAAAATGCTGAAGAAAATAGAAAAATTATTTAAAGATTTATATATAGAAATCAGAATATTTTTAAAGAACAGGGACAATATCCTGTAATATTTATCTCATTAAAAGATTTAAAGAAAAAAATACTTGGGAAGATGCCTTTTTTTGAGTTAAAAAGCACTTTTTAAGAGAAGTGTATGAAGAACATAGTTATGTTAAAGAAAAGTTAAGTGATATAGAAAAAGAAGAGTATGATAAAATTCTAATGAAAACAGAAGATGCTGAGTATGGAAGGGCATTAAGAAATTTAACAAAAATATTTACATACATATTATCAAAAAGAAGTTGTGTTATTAATAGATGAATATGATAATCCTCTAATAGTTGCAAATACATTTAATTACTATAAAGAAGCTATAAACTTTTTTTAGAGATTTCTTCAGTACAGCTTTTGAAAACAAATCCATACTTAAAAAAATAGCAGTATTAACAGGTATAGTTCAAGTAGCAAAAAGAAGGAATATTCTCAGGATTAAATAATGTAATAACTTACAATATTTTAGAAAATGAATTTGAGACATTTTTGGATTGAATGAAGAAGAAGTGGAAGAGGCCTTAAAAATATTTTGAATTGGAATATGAAATAGAAGAAGTAAAAAAAATGGTACGATGGCTATAAGTTTGGAGAAAAAGAGATATATAATCCTTGGTCTATCTTAAATTATCTTAGAACAAAAAGAATTGAGAGCTTATTGGGTAAATACATCAGATAATGCTCTAATCTACGAGAATTTAAGTGTTGCTAATATGGATGTATTTAATTGTTTAGAAAAAAACTATTTGAAGGTAAAGAGATAAAAAGAAATAAGTCCATTTTTCACTTTTGAAGAATTGGAAAGATATAATGGAATATGGCAATTAATGGTCTATAATGGCTATTTAAAATTAAATCAAAAAAATTGGAAGATGATGAGTATCTATTGACTATACCAAACTATGAGATACAAACATTTTTTTAAGAAAGGTTTTTATAGATAAATATTTGATAGGTTCTAATTATTTCAATCCAATAATGAGAACTTTACTGGAAGGAATATAGACGAATTTGGAAGAATGTTAGAAGAAATATTTTTAATAAATACAAGTTTCCATGATTTAAAAAGCTGAAAGTGTATATCACACTTTTTTTATTAGGAATGTTAATTTGGTTAAGAGATAAATATGAAGTTAAATCAAATGGAGAAAGAGGACAAGGCAGATATGATATCTTACTTTTTACCACTTGATAAGAAAAACCAGCTTTTTGTATTTGAATTTAAAGTATCAAAAAAACAATAAAGGGATTAGAAAGTAAAAGCCGAAGAAGCCTTAAATCAAAATAAAAAGAGAAACAATATGATAAAGGTATTAAAGAGTCAGGAATAGATAAAAATCTATAGAATAGGACTAGCATTTAAAGGTAAAAAGTAAAAATAAAATATGAATTAGCTTAATTGTTAGTATAATAAATGGTATTGATGGAAGAAATTTATCAATACCATTTTTTTATATGAATTGCAAAAATAGTCAGACATCGTCTGACCAATTAGATGCTCAATTCCCCAGACACTGTCTGCGGAATTCAAATTAAGTTGTTAATGAGAATGGAAGATATAAATGTTAGAAATTTCTATGAGATAGAAGCATTCTTTGGATGAATTTAAGAAGATTATAGAATAATATTAAGTGGGGAAAATAGTGTAGTGGTATAATAGAATTTATATAAAAATAGAATAAATATAAAAAGCAATTGACATTGAGTGGGAAATATTGTATCATAATCTATATTATGTAAAAAGGGAGTGTGAGAAATATGGAAAAAAATTTTTAAATGTTGCTGAGTATATTTTTAAAGAATATCAAAGAGTGACTGGGGAATATATTGATGAGATGAAATTACAAAAAAACTTTTATATTTTTCACAAAGAGAAAGTTTAGCTATATTAAATAAACCAATGTTTAGTGAAAAAAATTTGAAGGATGGAAATATAGACCAGTTTCTAGAGAAGTTAGAACATACTTTTACTCAAGAAGATGGAATACAAACTTATACAGAAGATATAAAGAGTGAAAATAAATATATAGTAAATAATGTGATATTAGAGTATGGTTCGTTAGCTTCATGGAAGTTGAGTGAAATGACTCATAAAGAGATTTCTTGGTTAAATTCTAGAAAAGGATTATCTGAAAATGAAAATGGAAATAAAAATAGAGTTAGAAGATATCAGAGAAGATGCAAAAAGTGAGACCTTACGACTATATTTTGGGATATGTATTATGATGAGTTTGAAGATGTGATACAAATATAGATACTTATTATGATATAAAAATTGACCCTAATATCTTACCCTAAATTAAAATTAAAAATTTCTTATGTGAGAACTCATAAGAGAACATCTATACATCAAGCAAGTATTGATAAAAGTAATATTATAGGAGATTTAAAAAAACAGATTATGAAGAATTATTTTTTAGAGATACTAAAAAAAGTTGAAGAATTTGACAATGAAGTTATTGAAAGTGCTTTAAGATAAAAATATAAAAACTGCAACCCTAATCTTATAGTTAAGATTTTTTAGTTGCAGTTTATTTTAATTTAAATCAAAAATCTTATTCCCACTCTATTTTATAAGTTTTTTTAATACCTTGTTTTCTTTTTGTTCTCACTTTATTCAGTTTTAAAAAAACAAATAAAAAAATTTTGTCTTAAATTTTTTTAGAACCAAATTAGAACCATTTTATTTATTCAATACATCATTTAACCTATCTTCTGAACTAGGGCAGATATGGCAATAAATATTTAAAGTTGTCTGAACTTTTTCATGTCCTAATCTCCTGCTCAGAATAACAATATTAATTCCATTTGATAATAAATAACTTGCGTGGCTATGTCTTAAATCGTGAACTCTTATTCTTGGAACTCCTGCCTTTTTTTGCAAGCAGTATCTAATTGTCTTTTTAAAGAAAAATTTAGATACATAAAAAGATAGCATCAGTTTTTTTAGGTTTATAGGCTGTATCCCATATTTCTTTTTATGCAGTTTAAAACAATATCATTTACAGCTATAACTCTTTTTACTTTTTGGAGTTTTAGGATCAGTTATTACCCTTTCATTTTTTCACAATTTGAAAATTTTTTTATTTATTGAGATTGTTTTTATTTTCAAAATCTACATCTTCATAAGTCAATGCTAAAAGCTCACCTTTTCTCATGCCTGTCCAAAATAGAATTATATAGAAAAATTTATTTTCTTTATCTGTAACATAGTCTATCATTTTTATTAAATTCTTGTAAAGTTAATATCTGCATTTTCATCAGCATCTTTTTCCTATGCTTCCAGCAACATGACAAGGATTTTTATCAAGATTATGAAATCTTACTGCATAATTAAATATAGCTGTTAATTGGTTATAAATAGATTTTTAAATATGTCTTTGAATAGTCTGTTTTTAGTAATTCAGACTGCCATTTTCTAATATGAATTGGTTTTTATTTCTTTGACCTTCATATTCTCAAAGAATGGAAGTATTTTTATTAACTATATATCCTTTTTATCTCCATAGTAGTTTTTTTAATTCTACTTTCCATATCATCTTGATAGAGTGAATATAAAGATTTAAAAGTCATTTCAATAGAAAAATTGGCTTTGTGCTAAAAAAATTCTCTTTCAAATTCAAGAGCTTCCTTTTTAGTGTTGAAGCCTCTCTTATGTTTTTCTTTTTCATTCTTATATCTGTATAATAAAACAGGGTTTCCCATTTTCCCTGTTTTATCATCTTTATATGCTGGCATAGTTACCACCAAGCCTTTCAAATAAATAGTCTTTTAAGATTTTTTCCTCTTATGGTTCTATATCCTTTTGCTCTTAGTTCTTCATTAAGTTCTCTTATAATCTTACAAGCACAGTCATATTCAAGCCCAGTTAATGCCATAACTTCTTGTGGATTTATTAATATTTTGTCTTTTTGGTATTTCCATTTTATCACCTCATACTTAAAAATTCAAAAAAATATTCTTAGATTTAGTTCAAGAAATTTTCTTTTCTTTGTCCATATTAGCCAAAAAAATCCTAGATTAGTTAAAATATTATGTATTTTTCAATCTACCTTTTTGAGTCCATTTTGTAGTTGGTATTGCTTTTATCTGTTCCATCTTTTCTTTTTCATTACTATAGTTTCAGACTTTGTATAGCCTTTATTCATATGTTCAGAATAAAGAAGCCATTGACCATTAACATTTCTTATAAATTTTTTTCATCATGTAATATTTTTATTTAATCTAAGTCCTGATAGTCCATAATCTGCTGCAATCTGTGTTATTACCATTGTATCCTCAGTAGATAAAATTTTTATCTAAATATTCTTTAGCTGGCTTTTAACTCTATTATCTGTTTATCTTTTTCTTTATTCTCTAATATTAATTTTTTTCGTTTTCTTTTCTTGTTTTTTTCCATATTCAATTAGAAATTGTCCTATTTTTTTCTGGATTTTTGCATAATTGCATCAAAAACATTATCTGTCATATACATTCCAGTTTTTTTCTAATCATAGGTAAAATCTCATCACATACTCTATCTTGAAACTTTCTAGCAACCTCATTATTAGCTTTCATACAAAGTTTATAAAAGATATTTTTCTTGAATATATTCAGGTAAATTCTCTTTTCCAACTCCGTCGGCACTTATGTCGATGACTTTTAAATCCTTTTAAATATTGTCTAACTCTTCTCCACATTACTACTGTATTTCCACTTTTAGATTTTTTTCAGTTATACCTAAACCTCTTTGCTACATCTTCAAGATTTAACCAAGCAGTCCCTTTTTTTCATCTATATATCCTCTTACATTGTTTATAGTTACAATTTCATTCATTTTTTTATCAACTCCTATTTAATAAATATTATCTATTTTTATTTCTTTCATCTATATCCCAAGCTCTAAATTTAATCTCTCTATCTTCTTCCTCCCAATCAGCCACTTTTTTTCTAAATTCTTAATATCTCCAAATTTTTATAATTCTACAACATGGACAAGTGTATCTTATAAGCTCCTCTTCCTCTTGTGTTCCATCTATTGCACAACCTTTTTTTATCGATATCAACATATCCAACATAATACCCTTGAATTTTTTTCTCCACATTCTTTACATATCCACATTTTCTCCTCCAAGTTTCTCTATTTGTTCTTTTTAATTCAATTAGACACTTATCGCATATACTAATTATATTGCCCCCACTAGGGTTTTTCTACTCTAATTTCTAGTACATTTACATTATTAGTACTATTACAACAATTGCATCTGACTCCATAAAATCTATATCTTGTTGTTTTTGTTTATTTCACTATTTTTTTATTAGTTTAATCATTTCCAATCTCTCCTGCTCTTACTCTTTTCCCAGAACTTATCTAGTTCAATTTTTTACTTTTTTTGCTTCTCCTAAAGTTTTTAAAGTAGTTTCCTAAATTGTATCTTATATTATCATCGATATCTTCATAATCTATAATTTCTAAAAATTTTTCCCACTATTCAATATTGCAAAAATATTTATCTCTATATTCTGCTCTCCATCTCTTTTCTTTTTCCATTTTATCCTCCTATTTTTCTATACTTTTTAACATCTTCCCGACGTCGGCAATATGTTCAACTATTGATTTTTATTATATGTCTATCCATTTTGCTGGCATCAGCAAAATCGTTCAACTTTAGATTTTTTTACGACTGTTTCCAAAATTGAAATGGTCGTTATTCCTTACACATATTTATTACTGACTTTAAAGCTCCTATTTGTTGTATATACTCATCAGAAATTTCATCAAAGCCATTTCTTTCATAATAAATTTCAAATTTTTCAAATCTTTCTAATGTTTCTTTTTACTTCTGCCATACACATATCTTCTATATATTCAAGAATTTCTATAACAGAATAGTTATTTTTTTCTTATACTTTCTTCAATTCCATCTCTTTTTTTAAAAATTCTTGAATATCTTTTTATCCTTTCAGTTGCATATTCTTTTATTTTTCATTTCTCCTCACTTACTCCATTTCCTGAATGTCTATAAATTCTTTTTGTAGCATTTTCTAATTTTTTTCAGCTATTTCTCTTAAATTTTTAGCTATTGTTGTTAGTCCTTTTTTTCATTTTTCATATTTGTTGTATTTTTTTATTTATACCTATAAGTAAATCAACATCTGCCCATTGTGATAAAAATATTTCTGTTAAATTCCCAAATTTTTAGTTATTAGCAAAGTTTCACTATTAAATTCACTATAAAAACAATTATTTTCTCTATTAATTTTATAGTTTTTCTTCAAATAATTTTTTTGTTGCTTCGTTTTTACTCATTATTCTCTCTCCTTGAAAGCTTGAAAATGTCCTTTGTAAATCCTTTTTAACTCTCTTATTTGCCTATCATCTAAATAAATTCCTACAACATGATATTTGTGACTAAAAATCTTTTGTTCCTATTGCATGAACTTCATTATGATGGTCAAAACATAAGCACATTACCCTTAGTTCCCTTCCATCATCATTTTTTTATAACCACCAATACGAGCTACATTATCATAATGATGTAAAACTCCATGTTCTTTTTCCACAGATACAGCAGATTTTTATTTTTTTAAACATACATAATGATAAGCCTTAGTATACTGGTCAGCTAGGTTTTTCAACATCCATTTTTAGTGGAACATCATAATATATACAAGTTTCTAGCAACCACTTAACCAAGTCATTTGCTTGATTTTTGAGTTAAAGTATTTAGAGCTAAACTGAAAGTTTTTATTTTTCAATTAAAAGTACTTTGTAAAGATTTTTATAAATGTTTCTTTTAACTCTTTTTCTATCTCTCCAACAGTTTTTATCTTTATTCTTTTCCAAATATTTAGAAAAATGTAATTGGAGATTTTTAAAGGTTGCATATCATAGACTTCTAAAAAAATCTTTGTTTTAATTGTTTCTTAGTTTCTTCCAAGTCTAAACTATAAGCTTTTTTTCCTGCGTCTTGACCTGTGAAGGAATTAGAAATATCATTCATAATTGCATATATTAATTTTTGTGTTTCTCTTGAATAACCTAGCTTATCCATTATTATTTACTCCTATCTTTTATTTTTTTAAAAAAATCTTGAACAAACCAAAGTTGTCCACATCCACCACCAATTGTATCCTGTCCACTAGGATCAAAAACTCTAACATTGTAACCATCTTTTAAAAAAATCATTAGCAATTTTATTTATAAATTCTAAATCTCTAAATTCAGATTTTAACTTATTTTTCTTTATCAATATTACATATTACTGAAAAATGTTAAATAAAAATATTTTTGCTGGAAATAAATCTTTTAATCTATTTATTTCTTCTAAACTTGTATTATTACAATCTATGCAGTAATTTAAAAAAATACTGGTCTATTTGTTTCATTACTCCATATAATTCCATAATCTCTAATTTCTCTTAAATTCATTTTTATTTTTTTATATGGTATAAGTTTATTTCTCTTTTCTTCATCTGCTTGATGTATTGAAAATTGTAAGCCTACATTTTTTTATTTTTGATATTTCTAAGATTTCATTTAAAGTATTATTATTTTTTTAATCCAACTGTTGACAATAAAAGTTGTGCATTTGGATACTTTTTATTCAATTCTTTTATAGCTTCTTTGATATTAGAGAAGTTAAACATTGGCTCCCCATTGACATAAACATTATTTGAAATTTTTTTATTTTTTTGAGTAGTTTCAATTTCTTTTTAAAAACTTTTTTTCTTTTATTACATAATCTATTTGATATAGAATTTCATCAACAGTTAAATTTCTTATGAAATTATTACCTGTACCACAAAAAGTACAAGCAACAGGACAACCACATTGAGTGCTACAACATATTACAGTTCTTTCATCATAACTACCATATTTATATAGAACACTTTCTACAACAACATCATTTTTTTCTTAGAAAAACAAATTTGCTTACATTATTATCTATAAATTCTCTAACATTAAACATTCCTTTATCCCCCTAACTATTTAATTTCTTTTTCATTTGTGAATATTCTCTTTTAGTTAATTCCTTAATATCTTTTTTTATAGTGCTCTTTTATATAACTTTCCATATTTATATCAAAAAAATTTACAATAAGTTTTTTTAAATCCTCTAACTCTTTTTGAGTACATTTTTGACTAAACTTAACTAAGACATCATGAGCTGATTGAAGGTCTTTTAAATCTAAACTTCCAAGATTTTTTTAGTTTTATATTTCTTTAAAAATACCTTGCACATCCTCATTTGTTGCTATATTTGTTATAGCTTCACATAATAATTTCTTTTGATTTATCTTTAATTGATTTTTCAAGAACTTCTAAGTCTTCTATACTCATCATTCCTATTTCAGATAATTTATATTCTTTTTTTCATATTCATCTCTGTTTCTTTCATCTACCATTGAATTAATAGAGCTGATTAATTGTTGCTTTTTAGCTCTTGAAACTTCTTCATAAGAAGCAACTTCATCTCCATCAAGTCCTATTCCTAAGTTTCCTAATGCTCTACCTACTGCCGAAGTTTCTGCATTTTCTACATGAGAAGTTTTTATTTACAAGTGAACTTTTTTTCATCTCTTAACTCCATAGCTGTTCCAGTAGATTTTAAAACTCCATTTTCATCTCTTATAATCACTCTACAAGTTGCAACTTCTTGAGTTATAGAAAGCCATTCAGTTTCTAAACTCCAATTTTTAAATTTTTTTCTAAAGTTCTAAATTCTTTCAGTCTTTCAACGACTGGAACATAATTTTTACCTTTTATATTTATCGTTTTTCATTTTCTCCTCCTATATCAAATTTTTTCAAAGTCATATAGCTCAACATAATTTATATAAAATTTATAAATTATATTAATTAGCCATTTTATTTTATAATTAACAATATCTTTAAACTCAGCTGCAGCATAATTCTCTTTTATCATCATTCAATATTCCACTCCCACATTTCCATTTGTTGTATTATTGCTAGGGCTCTCTTTAATGAAAGCCCCTTTAATTCTTTTTATCCCAGTATTTATCTAAAAATTGTTCCTTTTAACATTTTTTTACCCCTCCTAGTTTTTCATAAAAAAATAATATTTTTTTGAGCAGTCTTGTTATCCCATGCTCTTTTTACAGATTCTTTCATTCCTAAAATTTCAACAAAAAAATTTATCAAAATATTCTACATCTCCTCCATAGTCATATCCCCATTCTCTACACTTATTTAAGTTCCAAGAAAAAGTAAATTCTATTTCTGTTCCTTTGTAAGTGTTATAATCTTCAATTAAATATTTGGCTCTTTCTATTAAGTCATCGTGTTTTAAAACTTCTTTCATTTTTTTCATATCTACTATAATTTCTTTGTGTACTTTCATTTTTTTATTCCTCCTATTGCATATCATCATCTGCTATTCCTGTTCTCCAAAAAAATGTGTTTTTCCCAGTATTTTTGTTTTGGTTCTAGCCATCTTTCTAATTTTTAATTTTTTTCAAAAGTTCCTTTTTTTCTATTAAATTTGTTATCATTGACTTTTTCTTCTTCTGTTAATACTTCTATGTTTTTTTGTTATTTTTTTATTTCTTTGTTTCCATTTTTTTATATTTTTGTTCCGTCTTCCTTTCTAATTAAACTACAATCTAAACTCAAATTTTTCTGTATATTCTTCTTCTTTTACATCTTTTTCCAAAAATTTGCTAAACTTATACAACAACAATAATTTCTATAATCTCTATCCAACAGTTCCATAAATTGTTTTTAAATCTTTCATTTTTTTATTCCTCCTCCAATTCTCTTACTTCTCTAATAAAATCTTTTAACAAATCAATTTCGCCTTTTTTTAACTCCTCTTAAATAAGAAGTATTATAACCAGCAATGTCATTTTCTTCTATTAATTTATCTAGAAGCTTAATCGATTCTCTAACTGATTTATACATTCTTTTTTTATTAATGTTTCTCCTATTGTTTTTATCTATGTATGCCATTTTCTCCTCCTATAAATATGCTCTTCTTGGATATATTTTTTTCAGCTGTTGCAATTTCTAAATCTATGAATCCTTGATTTATATTTTTCTAATCTTTTTTTACTAAGTCTTTTAAATCTTTTTAATTCAGTATTTAAATTACTGAAACAAGGATCTAATATGATTTCAAATATATTTTTCTTCATCTTCTGTATTTCCAAAATTAATTTTTAATTTTTTTCTTCCTCTATCTTCTATAACATAAGGTTCATTAGAATGATTAAATTCAACTGTTTCTTTTAAATAGCTTTTCTAATAAATCTTTTAAATATTTGCTTTCATATTCTTCTAAAATGTCAAAAATCTTGATTGAATATTGCAAGTTCCCAGTGTTGTTTATTTATGTTGTAGTTTATGTTAAATGCTTCACGATCTAATTTTTTTAAATGCTTCTAATAATTTCATCTTATCTCTCCTTATTTACGTTTTTTACGTTAATTTTATTTAAAAAAATTTGAATTTCTTTTTATTCGTCTTATCTTATATAAATATTATAACGTATTATACGTAAAAAGTCAACAGAAAGTTTTTGTTTTTTTACGTAAAAAGTTTTATAATATAAAAAAATAAAGAAAAAAAGGTGGTGGAATTATGGCAGACCTATCTATAACTTTTAAAAAAATTAAGAGAAAAAAAGGACTTACTCAGCAAGAATTAGTTTCTCTTTCTGGAGTAGGACAAGGAACTATAGGAGATATTGAAAGAGGTAAAATAAAAAGAGCTCTATAAAAACTCTTGAAAAAAATAGCAAAAAGCTTTAAAGTTAGATGAAGAAGAAAGAGAAGAACTTTTTTTCAGTTTTAGTGCCAAAAGATATTGGTGTTAAAAATATTAAAAAAATCCACTATAAAAAAATTTAGATGGTAGAGGAAAAAACAATTCGAGGATATAATTGAGCAATCTGCACTAATGTTTAATGATGAAAGTATATCTCAAGAAGATAAAGAAAAAAAGTTTTAATGGCAATACAATCTGCTTTTTTTGATGCAAAAACAGAAAAAAATAAGAAAAAAAGAAATGATAAGGCTGGTGATTAAATTGAATGTAAAACTGAGGGTATTAAATTTAATTGCAAGGCATAGAACTAGGAATCCTTTTAAATTAGCTAGAGCATTAAATATTGAAATAATATACCAGGATCTAGGAGAAGTAAGAGGATTTTTTCAAGAAAATATTAAGAAGAAAATACATATTCATCAATAGTGAATTGAGTGAATTTGACCAGAAATTAGTTTGTGCTCACGAGCTCGGACATGCTATTTTACATTCTTCTAATAGAATACAATTTTTTTGATTGATAATACAAAAATACTAAGGAGAAATAAAATTGAAGATGAAGCTAATTTATTTGCTAGTTGGCTTCTATTTCCTAGTGATGATGTAGTAGAGGAGTTAGAGTTCAAAAGAAACAGAAACTAATTTTTTTGATGTTGGAAGAAATAAAAAGATTAAGGAGGAATATTTAAAAAGTATTCAATAACTACTCAATAAAAATTGAATATAGTTTATTTTATATTGGAATTAAATATAAAAAAATAAATTTTTTTCATTTTCAATTTTTTTATGTTAAAAATATTCTATCTCTAGGAGGTGGATTATGGATTTAAAAAAATAGTAAAAAGAAGAAATTAAAAAAATATGATTGAAAGGAATATTTCAACTGAACAGTTAGCGAAAATACTAGATATAAAAAAATAAGAAGCTTACAAACTTATATGTCAAAAAAATGGGAAAATTCCTATTTCTATTTTTAAAAAAATGACTAAAAAAATAATTTTTTTCGATGTAAAAAAATATAGTAAATACTGAATTTTTCTGATATAGAAAAATTAAGAATAAAAAAAGGAAGAATTAGAAAAGTTAGACTATGAACTATATTTAAAAAAACTTGAATATGAAAAAAATTAGAAAGAACTTCTGGAGCAAGAAGTAAAATAACTTGGGCTTGTATAGATATTCAGAAATATTTATCCAATAAAAATAATTGAAATTGGAAGTATATATAATCTAGCTGACAAAACTATAAGATTAACTTCAGCTAATGCATTAAAAACAATTATCTATACACTTGAAAACATTAGCGACTAATGTAGATGATATTGTTAATAATAATAATGAAATTAATATGGAAGGAGAAAAAAATGAATAATTATGATGATCCAAATAAAAAAATATAATATAATTCCACAAAAAAATATAACTTTGATATGTTTGATGAAGCAGATAAAACTAAGATATTAACATACAAAGTAGGACAAATTGTTCCTAGAATTTTTACAAGATTTAGACTTATATGAAGGATATTTTTTTCTGCAAGAAAAGTATCATTACTTATTAATGGAAAGAAAGATAAAAGAGAAAATTACAATATGAAAAAAATTATATTGATGAATATAGTTCATACTTTAAAAATTTAACAAACAATATTACAATAGTTTTAACTGATATTTTTTGAAGAAATTATTGATGATATGTTAAGTTACAATAAAAAAATAGTAATAGAAAACAATTATTTTTTTACATCTTTGAATACAATTTTTGGGCAACAATTGTTTTTTTACTATCGCAGTAATATCAATAGGAGAATATCTTTTAAAAAAACGACAAACTGCATAGAAAATGGGCAATATTTAGAGTTAGTTTTTAAGAGCTAAAAAGAATTATCAAAAAATAAAAGATATTTTTTAAAAAAATGAATAGAAATGAATATACAGAAGAAGAAGCAAAAACAATTTTTTTAAAAAAATTTAATTGAAGAAAAAGTACAAGAAAAAGATTAAATTTGATTTAGAAACTCATAATAGAGTAAGAGTTGAAGAAAAAAACTTTTTGAGATGTGTGATGAAAAAAAGTATGAATGATTTTTATAATAAGCATTGTTGATAATGCAAGGGAAAAAAATTACTCATAATTCAAGATTATTTGCAATGTCAGATATTGATACAACTAAAAAAATGTTTTAAAAAAATGGCATTGATAGAAATTTCTTCTATCAACACCATTTATTATACAACCAATAAAAATACCTTTTTCAAACCACTTTAATTAGTGGTTTTTTTATATTTTTTTATTAAAATCAATATTTTTTTAGTATTCTTGATAAATAATTGATTATATAGTAAAATAAATATATAAATTATTTTTTTGGGGGAATTATGATTTTTTTATTATTATTATTTTGTCAATTGTCTTACTTGTACTATTGTATTTTTTTAATGAAGTCTAATAAGAAATATAATGATTTATATTCTGAAGTTGAAAGAGAATACAAACCTATAGTTGATATAAATGAAGAAATTAAAAAGAAAAACAAGAAGAATTAAAAAACTGAAAATAAAATTATTCAAGAGATTCAAAAGAAAGAATTAGAAAAAAATTAAAAAAAGAAAATGAAATAAAAAGAATTAGAGAAAAAAATAATTTAGAAAAAGAGAGAGCTTTAAAAAAATATTGGATAAAGTTAAAGAACTAAATGAAGAAATAGGTTTGCTAGAAGAAAAAAACAAGAGCTTCAGGAATTTAGTTTTTTTATGAACCTAAATATTTTTTTATGATAGTTCAGAACAATATAGAACTGAAATTGATAGAGTTAATTTTGAAATGAGAAGTATGATTGATAGAAAAAAATAGCTGCAACTTGTTCTACGGAATGGACAGTTGGAAATAGTAGAAAAAAAGGCGAAAAAAATGACAAACAATGCTTTGAAATTAATGTTAAGAGCCTTTAATGGAGAAGCTGATGCTGCTATAGCTAAAGTTAAATTTAATAATGTTGTAACTATGGAAAAAGAATTAATAAAGCTTTTGAAGTTATAAATAAATTAAATGAAGTAAACTGTTGTACTATTTCAAGTGAATATTTAGATTTAAAATTAGAAGAACTTTATCTTAATTATGAAATGGCTAAAAAAAGTCGAAGAAGAAAAAAAGAAGAACAAAGAATGATTAGAGAACAAATGAGAGAAGAAGAAAGGGCTCAAAAGGAATTGGAAAAAGCTCAAATAGAAGCACAAAAAAAGAAGAAGAAAGGGCAAGAAAAAGCATTAGAAAAAAAGCTGAGGCAAAAATTAAAACAAGCTCATGGATTAGAGTTAGATGAACTAAACGGAAAAAAATTGAACTTCTAAAAAAACAATTAGAAGAGGCTGAAACGAATAAAGAGAGAGCAAAGTCTATGGCTCAACAAACTAAATCAGGATATGTTTATGTTATTTCAAATATTGGATCTTTTGGTAATGATGTTTTATAAAATAGGAATGACTAGAAGATTAGAACCTATGGATAGAGTTAGAGAGTTAGGAGATGCTTCTGTACCATTTTTTTCTTTGATGTTCATGCAATGATTTATTCTAAAAAAATGCTCCTGAGTTAGAAAATAATTTACATAAAGAATTTTTATGACTATAGAGTAAATAAAATTAATGATAGAAGAGAATTTTTTTAGAGTTAAATTATCAGAAATTGAAAAAAATCGCAAGAAAAATATGGAGCTGATGTAGAATTTATTAAAACAGCAAAAAGCTGAACAATATAGAGAAACATTAGCAATAGAAGAAAATATGAAAAAAACAATTTCAAAAATGAAAGTGAAAAAAATAGATGAATTTCAACAAGAAATTAATGAAATAAATAACTTATAATAAATAGAGCCACTAATTAGAGTGTTTTTTTATATAAAAAAACTTTTTTTATGAATTTGTCAGCTTTCAATGTTTTTTTATTTCTCTTGACTTTTTACGTTTTTATACGTTAAAATATTATTAAATGATTTGAAAGAGGTGAAAACAATGGCTAAAAACAATATCAGGAGAAGAAATTTATTTTTAAAATTGAAGAAGCTAGATTAAAAAAATTTATATCTAAAAAGAAATTAGCTATATCAATAGGGATGTCTCCTACAAACTTTTTATGATACCATGAATTTGCTATTAAAAAGATAATATTAGATATAATAGTATTATAAAAAAATAGTTAACTTTTTTTAGAAATAGATTTAGGAATAAGGATATAATTTTTTTATTTTTTTATTTAACGTTTTTTTACGTTAATATATAAAAATTACAATAAAAACTCTAAGGCTAGTCCTTAGACAAATAGCTATAAGATTCTTGCTCACTGCTCCCCTCAAAAGTGAGTTCCTCCCTTATAGCTATCTGTGTAAGGTGTAGCTACTGGATAAAACTAAGTCCCAGAATGGGGTAAGCTTTACAGCTGAGCATCTTATGTTTTATCACTTTACAGATTTAAGCATTTGCAGGTGTAAACAAGCTAGCGGTTGGAGTGTTAGACTCGGAATTTATAGGATACAACGATGTATCTGAATTTTAAAGCTAGCCGTTACGTTGGACATTCGATAAGAGCCAACTATAAATTTTACCAGTTTTGTGAAAGTATAAACTGTTTATCTTGTGATTTATTCTAACTTAGAGATGTCAAGAACGGATCTAAGGACAGTATAGCTAGCTGAATAAATCACAGGATATAAAACTTTGTTGATTAAATTAGTGGGGCTTGTATGTAGCTTTTGGCAGGCTCTATATAAGCTCTACGAATTGAATTAATAAATAGGAGAACTGCCAGAGCTCTCCAAATATACAGGAGGAATAAATGAGAGACATAAGAAACAAAGGTTGGTTTTGGATTGAAAATTCTTTAATTGATAGAGATGATTTAAACCCATATGAGAAATTGTTATACATGACATTAGCAAGATATTGTGACAATAATGGAAAAATGCTTTCCAGCTATAGAAACTTTAATGAAAGCTACTGGAATCAATAGCAAGGCTACAATTGTTAAATATTTAAAAAAACCTAGAAGAAAAAGAATTGATTTTTTTGTTATTAGATGCTCAGGAAAAAAAGTAATACTTATTATTTAAAAAAATGCTGAAAAAAAGAAAAAGAGCAGTTCATTAGTAATAGCAGTTCAGGAGATGAACCTGTTCACGAGATGAACCACACCAGTTCACCAGATGAACTACTACCAGTTCACGAGGTGAACTCTAAGGAAACTAATTTAAAAAGACATAATAAAAAAACTAATAAAGAAAAAAATAAAAAAAGAAAAAAATCAAAAAAATGAGATTCAGGAATTTATAAATAATCTTAGTGAAGATAATGAATATAAAGAGCTTCTTTTTTTAAATACATTGAATATCGTAAGAATATTAAAAAAAGCCAATAAAAACGATACTTCCTATTAAAAATAGTTAAAGATTTTTCCTAATTGGTTTGTTTTTAGATGAAGCTATAAATATTGCTATGGAAAAAAAGAATGGACTGGATTAGAGCCTGAATGGATAGAGAAACACAAAAAAATCTAAAAGTTTTTTTAATAATAACAATGAAAAATAAAATTGCTGAAAGCAAGGACACAAAGCCATTTAAAAAGTTGATGATAATTATATGGAACAAAATGAAAGCGAGGTATGGATTATAATGACTAACCAAGAATTTAATACAGTATTTCAACCATTTTTTTAGATTATTTCCTACAAGTGAAATGACTAAAGAAAAAAATTAAATATATATTATTTGGCTTTATCTAGTTTAACAGCTGAACAATTAAATGGAGCTTTTATATCAATGGTAAAAAAAACAGAGTATATAAGAATTTCCCACAGATAGCAGAAATACTTCAATATGCTTCTGGAACTACAGAAAATGAATTAGATGACAGAATTGTTATAGCAAAAAGAATGCTAAAAAAATGCTATTGTCAGATATGGAAGCTATGGATCAGTAGAATTTGAGGATAAATCTATACATGCAGTGATAGATGCTCTTGATGGTTGGCAAAAAAACTATGTGCAATGAGTAGCGATGAACTAGAGAAGTTTTTAACTTTTGAGTTTGGAAAAATCTACAAGGCATATGCTAGAAATAAATATCAAGTCAGCAATTATTATATCGGGTTCTATGATATGCAAAATGGAACTAAAAAAATATAAATAAGATTGGATTTATGAGTATGAAGCCAAGTCTTGAGAATAAATTTGAATTAAAGGAGTTGAATTGATAAAATGAAAAACAATATGTCTATAGTTTCGATGGAGATTACTATGATAGTGATTTATATGATACAAGAAAAGAAGCTATTGATGCTGGAATAAAAGAAGCTAAAAAAAGAGAAATATTTATATTTTTTTATTTAGGAACTGCTACAAAATATGAAGAAGATTGTGGAGGAATAGCTGATACAGTTATTGAATATTTAAAATCATTTGCTGAAAAATGAAGTTGGAGAAGCTGCAGAAGGTTATATGAATTTGAGCAAAGAAGAAGAAAAAAATACTAGATAAAAAAACTAAGAAAAAGTTGTTTTAGATTTTTCAAAAAAAGAATTTAAATGTGAATCTGATTTTTTTATAATGTTTCTGATGTAGAAGTTATAAATCTAATAGGAGTGGTTGAGTAAATGGTTAGATACAATATAGAGGTAAAAATACTCATGTTTTGGTAAAGAGCATACAAGTGAAGTTTACTATAATGCACTAGATAATTTAAATGAAGAAGAAAAAGAAAGTGTATTACAAGGTTATCTTGACATCGTAAAAAAACTTATAAAGGATTTGAAGGATTCTTAGAAAGTTATATTTGGAAAGATAGAGAAGAAAAAAAGTCTTATAAATTTAAATAAACTGAAAAAAACTATAAATCAATAGCTTATGCTACTCCTTTGGCTCAGCTTGAGAAAGTAAAAGAAGAGTTTAATGAACTATTAAATGAAGTGGAAGTGAAAAGCTTGAGTCACAGTTTTATTAAGAATATTGATAATTTTTAAAGCTGAAGCTTTGGATCTCATAACTGCTACTGTGAATCTGTTGCTTTTTAACAGGACTGACAGATGAAGATTTTTGATAAACATATTGAAAAAAACTGAATGACTACAAAAAAATGGAAAAATATAAAAAGGAGAAAAATCAAAAGAATGAAAAACCAAAGAGATTTTTTAAAAAAAGATATGGAGAGAAAGAAAAAAATATATAAATGAACTAAAAAAAGAAATTATATAAAAAGGTATCTTTTTGATAGTGATGCATGAAGCTTTTTTTGGAAAAATTAGGGCAAAAAAATGATTGAGTATTTATTAGAACTTAGAGTAAAAGATGAAAAATAAAATAAGAGTTATAAATAATCATATTTTTTTAGAGAAAAACCAATGTCAGAAAAGGAAATTGAAGAAAAACAAATAGAATTCTGTAAAAGTATGAGAGAAAATTATGAGAAAGCAGGAAAGACTTTAGAGATTTTTAGAGTATTCTATGACTGAGGTGAGTTAAAAACCATTATGAGAAAAAAACTAAAAAAAGAAGTTAAAAAGTTGAAAATAGAAAAATAAAAAAATTAAAATATGAAAAAAAGATTTTTATATAACATATGCTAATAACTGGAAAAATGAATACTACGAGCTAAGTAAAAAAAGCTTTTATCAAAGATAAAGAATTGACAATAGCTAAAAGTAGATTTAGTTTTTAAATAGATTCTATTTGACAGCAGCAGTTGTAATAGCAATAGTGGAATTAGGAATAATATTATTTTAAAAGGGTGAATTAAATGAAAAGTATATTTAAAATACCATTAGAAATAGACAGTAAGAAATGGAGTTTAAATAAAATATATGCTGGAGTTCATTGGTCAGTAAGGGCTAAGGATAAAGAATATATAAGACAACTTGTTAGAAGTGTTACAGGGATGAGAAAGCCTTTTTGAGAAACCAGTATTAATCAAAAATGGCTTTTTAATAGTGGGTTGGATGTTTCTAATCATGGATATTTATTCAAACTAATAGAAGATGGGTTAGTAAAGTGTGGAGTAATTCAAAATGACAGTTATAAATATGTAAAATGCAACATAATGACATTACAGAAAGCTTTTAAAGGTGTAATAGTAGAAGTTGAAGAAATATAGGAGGAGATAAATATGGAATACAGAGATGAAATGGAACAATTTAAAAAAATATCTAAAAAAATAGGAATATTTGGAGGAGTAGCTGGTTTGTTACTTGTACTAGCTCTAATTAATTGTTATACAGTTGATACTGGAGAGGTTGCTATAATATCAACATTTGGGAAAAATAACAAGAGTTGAAACTGAGGGTTTGCACTTTAAAAAAATTCCATTTGTTCAAGGAAAGACATTTATGGAAACAAGAGAAAAAGACATATATTTTTGGAAAAAAACAGAAGAAATGGATACAACGATGGAAGTTTCAACAAAGGATATGCAAAAGTATAAAATTAGAGTTCACTGTCCAAGCTTCTATCACAGACCCAGAGATTTTTATATAGAACTTTTAATAATAAACATGAGCAAAGATTTATTAGACCAAGAGTTAAGGAAATAATTCAAGCGACAATAGCAAAAATACACTATTGAAGAGTTTGTAAGTAAAAGAGCAGAGATATCAAGATTAATATTTGAAGATTTAAAAAGATGATTTCGCTCAATATGGTCTGTCTGTAAGTAATGTATCTATTGTTAATCATGATTTCAGTGATGAATATGAAAAAGCGATAGAAAGTAAAAAAAGTAGCAGAACAAGCTGTAGAAAAGGCTAGAGCAGAACAAGAAAAACTTAAAGTTGAAGCAGAAAATAAAGTAAAATTAGCAGAATATGCTTTTACAAGAAAAAGAATTACAAGCAAAGGCTAATGCTGTTGAAAGTAATTCATTGACTCCTCAACTTTTAAGAAAGATGACCATTGAAAAATGGGATGGAAAACTTCCAAAAGTTCAAGGAAATAATTCAAATACATTAATTAATTTAGAATAATTAAAATAGGAGAACTTAATGGTAACAGAGGATATAAAAAAAGCAATACAAATTGAAGTAAAAAAACAATTAGGAGTTTTAAAAGATAATGATGATTCAGGTAAAAAAATACACTAACACCATATGAGAAAACTATCAAATTATTAAAGAATTACAAATATTATAAAAAAACAGAATAGAATATTTAAAAAAATAATTTAGATAATATTGAAATTAAGAAAAAAATATTCTATTGAGGAAATAAAAGCAGTTAATAATAAGAATTTAAGTGAAATGGAAAAAAAGGGAAATAATAAAAGAGGAAAGATTAAAAGAAATAGAATTTTTTTGAATATGGAATTAATTTAATTGATTATGGATTATCCTCAATAGAAGGTGAAAAGTACAAAGATATAATACCACTAATTTATTTTTGAAAAAAATTAAGAATGGAAGATGTTGCAGAAAAAAATTTAGTGTAGATACTTCAACAATTAAAAAGAAATAGAAATAAATTAGTTGAAATTATGAGTTTTTTTCTATATTTGATAGTGAATTTTTTTAAAAGGTTTAATAAAAAAATTTCTTTTAAAATGCACCTAATTTGCACCTTTTTGCACTTGTAATGAACTTTTTATATGTTATATAATGTTAATATATGAAAGGTTTAAATGAAAGTTTAAATTTTTTTGTTTCTCCCCAAGAAGAGATGAGTTATTGACTTCTCATAAAAAGTCTTTTTTTATTTTTTTGAAAAAAAGGTGTATAATAAACACAACAAAGTTATAAAGGGGAGTTAATAAATGAGTAATAAGATAGTTATTTGTTATGATTTATATGAAGCGGATAGTACATTGAGGGATAAGGTAGTTAAAATATTAGAAGAAAAAAAACTATATAAAAGTCAAAAAAATATAGATACTTTATGGGAAAAAAAGAGCTATCTCAATCAGAAGAAAGTGCATTAAGAGAATTTATAAAATTGAAAAAAATGAATTAAAAGATGAATTAAGTGAAATACTAAAAATCAACTTATACAACATTTGATTTAATGTATGGAAATAAAAAAATTAAATATAAAATTTTATTTATCTATAAAAGATAGAGAAGAAGAGATATAAGAATAGTTTTTTTATTTTTAAATTATAAAAAAATAAAATGGTGATAAAGTGTCAAATAAAAAAAGAAGTATAGAAAGGCAAAAAGAAATAGATTATTGGTTTGAGAAGGAAAAACCAGAAGCAGAAAAAAACAATATACCATAGAATATGAAAAAAAGTATAGTAGATCAAAAGGATTAGCTGATGTGGAATTATGGTTTAATTGTATAAAAGAACAGCTAAGAAAAAAATCTGGCTAAAAAGAGATATAAGTATTGACAAAAATACAAAATTAACAAAAGAAGAAAGAGAAAAAAATTAGAATATGAAAAAGAAGTTCTAAAAGATGCAATGAAATATTGTGATGAAGAAATAGAAAGAGATAAATGGACAAGATAGAATATTATAAAATAATAGAGAACTCAAAAAGGTTCTCTTTTTTTATAGGTATTGGAGGTGAAGTAGCATGAAATTAAATGCAAGACAAAAAAAGCTTTTTTTGTGAATATTATGTAGCTAGTGGCAATGCTACTGAAGCTGCAACAAAAAGCTGGATATAGTGAGACATATAGTAAGACAAGAACTAATGTTTTATTACAGAATGTCGAGATTTGTCGATATATAAATGAACTACAAGAAAAAGCCAAAAAGTAGTAGAATTATGACAGCAATAGAGAGAAGAGAATTCTTAACTAAGATGATATTAAAAAGAAGAAACAAAAAGATACTGATAGATTAAAGGCAGTTGATATATTAAATAAAATGGATGGAGAGTATACTCAAAAAAACTAGAAGTTAAAGGAGAATTAAAGTCAGAGGATCCGTTTAAAGGATTATCCACAGATGAACTAAAAAAAGGTGATTTTTTTAGTGGAGATAAATAAAGAAGCAATAAAAAAAGAGCAAAATTAGAACTTGCAAGACGTGAGTTCTTTTTTTATTGTTATTTAAAAATCTCCTGACTTCTATAAATATGAGAGACAATTTTTTTAGTTGATTTATGTAATGATTTGCAAAACTTTCTAACAAGTGATGATGAAGTACTTATCTTAAACCTCCCACCTAGACACGGAAAGTCAAGGACAGTAGGAAATCTAGTAGAATGGTTACTTGGTAGAGATATAAATGCAAAAATAATGACAGGAAGTTATAATGAAACTTTATCAACTACATTTTCTAAGAATGTTAGAAATACTATTCAAGAAGTAAAAGGTGACAAAAGATAAAATAGTTTTTTTCAGATATATTTCCTGGTGTAAGTATTAAACAAGGTGATGGTGCTATGAACCTTTGGAGTTTAGAAGGTGGATACAATAACTATCTAGCAACTGCACCTGGTGGAACTGCTACAGGATTTGGTTGTAGTCTTATGATAATAGATGACTTAATCAAAAATGCAGAAGAAGCTTACAATGCTAATGTTTTAGACAAGCATTGGGAATGGTATTCACAAACAATGCTTTCAAGACTTGAAGAATGTGGAAAAAAATAATAATTATAATGACTCGTTGGGTTACTGGTGATTTAGCTGGTAGAGCAATAGAACATTATAAAGCAGAAGGTAAAAAGATAAAAACATATAAAAAAATGAAAGCTGTTCAAGATGATAAAGGTACTATGCTTTGTGATGAAATATTAAGTTATAAATCTTATTTATCAAAAAGCTAAAAGCTATGGGACCAGAAATAGCCTCAGCTAACTATCAGCAAGAGCCAATAGACATCAAAAGGCAGATTGTATAGTAGTATAAAAAAACATATAATCAGTTGCCTATGGATTCAAAACAATAATTTATTATTTACAGCATATAAAAAAACTATACAGATACAGCTGATACTGGAGATGATTATTTATGTTCTATTTGCTATGGGGTATATAACAAAGAAGCATATATTTTTAGATGTCTTATATACAAAAAGAGCCAATGGAAATAACAGAACCATCAACAGCTAAAATATTAATTGAGAATAATATAAAAGAAGCTGATATAGAATCTAACAATGGTGGTAGAGGTTTTGCAAGAGCAGTAGAAAGATATTTATTAGAAAAAAATATAATAGTAATCGTTGTAAAGTTAGATGGTTTCATCAAACACAAAATAAAAAGAGCTAGAATATTATCTAATGCAACTTGGGTTATGGAACATATTTATTTCCCAGTTAACTGGGCTGATAGGTACTTGAATTTTATAAAGCTATAACTACTTATCAGAAGGAAGGAAAAAAATAAACATGATGATGCTCCTGATGTCCTTACAGGGATAGCTGAGAAATGTAATAAAATATCAGGATTATCTTTCGAATAGGAGTTAATAATGTGGGAATGGATAAAAAAACTATTTAAAAAAAGCCAAAGGTGGAAAATATGGAGATTAGAAAACTTGAATATTTAATAAGTCAATGGCTTTCTTCAAAAAAACTAGAGTAGATCAGGTGAATGGGGAAAGATATTATAAAGGTAGTCATGACATATTAAGTAAAAAAAGAAAAGCAATAGTTGAAGGTGGTAGATTAGAAGATATTGATAACTTAGTCAATTCTAAACTAGTGGACAATCAATATTCAAAAATGGTTGACCAAAAAGTTAATTATCTTTTGGCTAAGAAACCAACTTTTGTTTGTAAAAAAATGAAGATGTTTTTAAAAATTATTTGGTAATAAGTTTCTAAGGACTTTGAGAAATTTGGGAGAAGATACTCTTAATGGTGGAATAGGTTGGATATATCCGTATTTTTAACCAAAAAGGTGAATTGGAATTTAGAAAATTTGAGCCTTCAGAAATATTACCGATATGGAAAGATAACAATAAAGATGAATTAGAATTAGTTATAAGATTATATGAAGTTTTAGAGTTTCAACATAATAGTTTAGTTCCAATTAAAAAAAGTAGAAGTTTACTCAGGAAATGGAGTAGACTTTTTTATTTGGAATGATAGTTTAAAACCTTTAGGACATTCAGATTATATATCTATAGGAGAAGAAACATACAACTGGGGAAAAAGTTCCATTAATTCCTTTTTAGAAGTAATAACTTAGAACAACCTTTAATATGCAGAGTTAAATGCTTACAAGATGCCTTGAATGAGATAATCTCTAAATTTCAAGATAATATGATGGAAGATGCAGGAAGTACAATTTTAATCTTAACTAACTATGATGGAGAGAATTTAGGAGAGTTTAGAAGAAACTTAGCAACATATAGAGCAGTAAAAGTTACAAATACTGATGGTGGCAAAGGTGGACTTGAAGCACTTCAAATAGAAGTTAACTCTGAAAACTATGCTTTAATAATCAAATTACTTAAAAAAAGCAATAATAGAAAATGCAAGAGGCTTTTGATGCTAAAGATGAAAGACTTGGAAATAATCCTAATGAGATGAATATTCAATCTATGTACTCTGATATAGATTTAGATGCTAATCAAATGGAAGTAGAATTTCAAGCATCTTTTGAAGAGTTAATGTGGTTTATAAATAAAAGCTTTAAATGTTAATGAAACTCTTGATGTAATATTTAATAGAGATGTTTTTAGTTAATGAATCTGAAACAATTAATAATTGTAAGTCTAGTGTTGGTATCATATCTCAAAAAAACTATAATAACTCAACATCCTTGGGTTAACAATGTTGATGAAGAAATAAAACAACTTGAAAAAAAGAAAACAAAGAATTAGATCTTTATCCAGGAGATTTTTGGAACTAAAAAAAGTTTCTGATTTAGATGAGTAATAACTACTGGACTAAAAAGATTTGAAGAAGAAGAAAAACAAAGAAATATATCTAATAAAAGCTTATACTAAAGAAATTGAGAGACAATATAAAATAGCTGAAAATAAGATAAAAAAAGTGATATTGAAAAAAATGGTATATTAGAATAGCTGATAATAATCAAATATCATTAGCTGATGCTAAAAAGTTACTAACTAAAGATGAATTAAAAAGAGTTTAAATGGACATTAGCAGAGTATACTCAAAAGAGCTAAAAAGTGGAGCTTGGAAAAAAAAGAACTTGAAAATGCTTCAGCTAGAATACATATTAGAAGTTTGGAAGCTTTTACAACTTCAAGTTAAAAAAATAGTATTGAAACTTTAAGAAATAAAGAAAATGAGATGCTAGAAGATTATTTAATAAAGAATTATGAAGATACTTATTACCACTCATTGTATGAAATTTCAAAAAGGATTAAATCTTAAAACAAGTTTTTGCTCCTTTAGATAAAAAAATAAGATTAATCAAGTTATTGGAAAGCCTTGGCTATCTGATGGAAAAAATTTTTTTCAGATAGGATTTGGCAAGATAAAGAGCAATTAATAAATACATTGAGAACTAAAAATTACTCAATCTTTTTATAACTGGTAGTACATTAGATGAAGCTGTTGAAGATATATCTAAATTTGTTTCTGATAAGATAAAAAAAATAAAGAGTATGTTGCTAGAAGATTACTAGAAACAGAATCAGCTGCTTATGCTTCAAAAAGCACAGATAGAAGCTTTTTAAAAAGTATAGGTGTTGAACAATATGAAATAGTGGCAACTTTGGATTTACATACTTCTGAAATTTGTCAAGAAATGGATGGAAAGGTTTTTTTAATATATCAGACCAGGAAATAGGAGTAACTGTGCCCCCTTTTTCATTCTCATTGCAGAACAGTTATAGCCCCATACTTTGATGATGAGTCTACAAGAGCATCAAGAGATGAAAATGGAGAATATAAAGAAGTTAAGTACATGAACTACAAAAGAATGGAAAGACCAATATATTAAAAAAATCTCATACACAAGTAAATAATAAAAAAATAATCTTGAAAGCAAAAAAATAAATCTGATATAATTAAATTAAGAAATGATGCAATAGATAAAGAAATAAAAGAAAAATGTTTTTAAAAGATTTTAAAAAAATAACTCAGGACTTTTCTCCAAAAGGAAAACAAATTTTTAAGAAATTTAGGTTTAGATGAGAACTTAAAATTTGAAGCAATCAATGCTAGAGGTTTAGTATCTTCAGATTGCGATATAGAATTGACAAAAAGTCAAAAAAATAATGTATAGAGAAAAATTTAAAATAATGAAATTATCGATTAATGATTATCGTGATATGAATTATAGAGAAAAAAACAATTTTTTTCATGAATCATATCATGCTATGTTAAATAATAAATTGCTTGATGTTCATTTTTCTGATGTTGATTTTATGGAAAAAAATGGAGAGATATAGAAGAAGTTTTTTGCTGAATCATCAGGGCATTATTTAACAGATTTAGTTGGGAATAAATCAAATTTAGGAGTATCTTATCCTGAAAGAATGGTTGAAATACTACCTAGATTAAAAAAAATTTAGAAAAATTTAAAGAATGTGAAAGTATTTCAGATTTTTGGAAGAATAGTTTATTACGAGAGATATAAAGGTAAAAATGCTATATGGTTACCAATTAGAAATGTAGTTTTCAAGCAAGAATTAGATACTTTTAGCTTATAGTAAACAGTATGTTGAGTTTATTGAAACAAATAAAAAGTAAGATATCTTTACTATTACAAAAAAATAATCCTGAATTAAAAAAAGAGTATGCTGAAATTTTTTTATTAATAATGGTATAGATGTTATCAAAAAAATGCTAAATCATTAAACGAATTAAATGATTATGAAAAAAACATATTTTTTTATAATGTTTTAGCGTCAGCAATGAAATTAAAAGGAGTAAAATAATGATTCTTTTTTTGGGCAAATGATTTAATAGATAAAAAAATAACTATAATGAAGTTTACAAATTATTAGATTTTTATTTTTTTAGTGATGTTGAATTTGTTTCAGTTAAGGATGGAAAAAGAAATAAATTCATCAAAAAAATAGAAAAAAAGAAAAAGCTTTTAAAAAAAGGATAGAAGAATTAGGAGAAATAAAGGTTGTTGAGAATTTTTAAAGCTGGTAAATATTTTTGAAATATAGAAATTAATATTAATATCAAAAAGTAATAAAATAATATATGAAGTAGGAGCAGTTAAGAAGCTGCTCTTTTTTTATTTTCAAGGAGAGTGATTAAATTCAAGTAATAATTTAACTTATTATATATTTAAACAAACATTTCGCCTTTTTAGTATTGTAGGCGGTAAAGAACAAGACAACCAATTACGTTGGCATACAACGATAAAAAAATGAAGGAGTGAAAAAAATGGAAAAAGAACAATTAATAGCATTAGGACTTACATCAGAACAAGCCGATAAAGTTTTTAGGAGTTCATAAAACATACATGGAAAGTTTTGTTCCAAAAGGTCGTTTTAATGAAGAACTAGAAGCTAAAAAGAATTTAGAAACACAGCTTGCAGAAAGAGACAAGCAATTAAAAGAGTTAGAAAAATCTGTTGGAGATAATAAAGAATTAAAAGCTCAAATTGAAAAACTTCAAAAATGATAATAAGAGTGCTGCTGAAAAAAATATGCAAAAGATTTATTTGATTTACAATTAAACAATGCAGTTGATGTTGCAATTACAGGAGCAAAAAGGAAAGAACTCAAAAAGCAATAAAAAGCTTTTATTAGACTTAGAAAAAAAGCAGATTTAAAAGATGGTAAGGTTGTAGGATTAGAAGAACAGTTATCTAATTTGAAAAAAAGTCAGATCCATATTTATTTGAGATTGAAAAAAACAACCAGCTAATCCAAATGGATTTAAACCTGGTGATGGAAATAATAAAAACTCCTGGTGGAGATGAATCTAAAAACTTATTCAGAAATGGTAGCTATGTTAGAAGCTAATCCTAACTTAGATATTAACAATTTATAAAAAGGAGAAGATGAAAAATGGCAAAAATATTTTTGATGCAAAAAAACATTTAATGCTGAGGTATTTGGAAAGTATTCTAGTAGAATACCTAATACTAAAAAAAGTGAATTATTAAAATGTGGGGCAATTAGAGGCAATGATAAAATACATGATGCCTTTGCAAATCAAACAGGAACCCATTATGCAGTATTACCTATGCTTGGTACAATAGGAGGTACACCTCAAAACTATAACGGTTCAACAGATTTAACTGCAGGATCCACAAAAAAACATATAATAGAGGAGTAATTACAATTGGTAGAATGGCAGCATGGACTGAAAAAAAGACTTTTTCATTTGATATAACAGGTGGAGTTAATTTCATGGATAATGTTGCTGCTCAATTAGTAGAGTATTGGGCTGAAGTTTATCAAAAATACTTTTAATTAAGATATTGAAAGGTGTATTCTCAATGACTGGAGGAGAAGAAGCTAAGTTTGTTGAAGCACATACATATGATATAACTCAAAAAAAGCAGGAGCAGATGGAGAAGTTGGAGCTACAACTTTAAATAGTGCATCACAAAAAGCTTGTGGAGATAATAAAAACATTATCAAAATGGCAATTATGCACTCAACAGTAGCTACAAACTTAGAAAAATTTACAAATCATAAAATACTTTACTCAAACAGATGCAAATGGAATGCAAAGAGAAGTAGGATTAGCTACTTGGAATGGTAGAGTTGTATTTATAGATGATGCTATGCCAGCTGAAAAATTTACTGGAGAAAAATATGCAAAAGTAACAGCATCACACCCTGAAGCATTAAAAATTACTACTGCTGGAACAGGAGAAAAAGAAGTTGCCGTTGCAACAGTAAATGGAGCTAAATTTGATACTAAATGGACTGCTAAAGAAGGGGAATATGCTGCATTAGTTCCAACAGGAACAAAGTATTCTACTTACTTACTAGGAGTAGGAGCATTTGACTATGAAGATTTAGGAACATTACATCCTTATGAAATGGCAAGAAATCCATATAAAAAAATGGTGGAGAAGATACTTTAATATCAAGAAAAAAAGATTATGCTATGCTCCATTCGGAATTTCTTATAAAAACATCTACTACAATATCACCTGATGATACAGAATTAGAAAAAAAGGTACTAACTGGGAATTAGTAAAATCAGAAGATGGAGAAGTAATAGATCATAAATCTATCCCAATAGTTAGAATTATTTCAAGAGGATAATTATGGAAAATTTCAAAAAAATGGTAGTTGAAAAAAACTAAAGTTATTTAAATTAGATGAAGCTACAAGTATAGAATATTTTTTTACAAAAAAAGCCTTATCTAGCATTAATAATTTTACTAATCAAAATTATACATTTGATAGCATTCCAGATGGACTAAAAATATATTAGTAGATAAAGCAACAGGAGAAATACTTAATTTTTAAAAAAACTCAATGGAGAGCTTAAAGATTATGATTTCTCCTCTGTTTTTAAAAATCTATTAAAGAAGGAGATACAACTGAAACTTATTCTGATACAGTAAAAAAACACCTGAAGAACTTTTTTTGAGATTATGCTAAATGATTTATTAATTGGTAAAGATAATGAGTTATATAGATATAGGAGATTACAATGGTAAGAAATTTGCAAAAAGTTATGGAGAGATACTTGCAGTATTTATAATTTTGAAAAAAAGTAAAGGATCCAAAAAAACTAAAAACAACTGAGTTTAAAGAAATTTTTAGTTCAAGAGAATATTCCTTGTAGAATTTCATTTCAAAATATATCTTCTACAAGTGAAACTCCTTCAATAGCTATAACAAGTCAAGTAGTAAAATTATTTCTTTCAAACAAAGTAGAAATAAAAAGAAAATTCAAAAAAATAATTGTAACTAGAAATGGAATACCTAAAACTTATAAAGCCTCAGGTATTTCTGCTATATATTCAGTACATCAAGAAGTTATTTTAGTAACTGATAATAAAGGAGCTTAATATGGGACAAGCTGTAAAAAAATTCATTTAGCTGGATTAGAGGCAATGAAAAAGAATTTAGAAGATATACAAAAAAATCAAGCTGAAATAATGGCAAGTCTTGTAAAATCATTAGGAGCTTTATTATTAAGAAAAGTAATTTTTAGAACACCAGTTGGAGATTATGAAAATGATTTTTCAAACTTATAAGAGAGATAATAAAAAGAAAAAAATATAAAAGCTGGTGACATAAAATACGATAAAAATGGAAAAAGCTAAAAAGAAAATCTTATAAAAAGCATAACAACAAAAAAATGTGACATATATTTATCGTAGAAGAGGTGGAAATTTAAGAAGAAATTGGACAATAGGTCAAGTCTTTAAAAAAATGGTAATATGTATTCAGTTGAAGTTATAAACTCTGCCTTTTTATGCTTCTTATGTTGAGTATGGACATAGACAAACACCTGGAAGATTTGTTCCTGTGCTTGGAAAGAAATTAAAAAGAGCTTGGGTTCCTGGTAGATTTATGTTGACTATTTCAGAAAATGAAATAAAAAGAAAAATATGGATGCTATATTAGAAAAGAAATTAGATAATATATTGAAGAAGGTGTTTGATAATGCTAAGTAGAGTAGTAAGTGCTATATCTAATACTCTTGAGAAAAACATTTCCAGAAGTAGAAATATATGTGAATAAGATTAAGCAAGGTTTTGAAGAGCCTTGCTTTTTATTCAACTATTAAATCCTAATGAAAAACAACTTTTTAGGAAATAGATATAAGCAAAAAAATAGATTTAGATATTCAGTATTTTTCCTAAGAATGAGGATGACAATTGGGAATTAATGGAAATGGCTCAAAAATTAAATAATACTTTGGAAGTTATTAAAACTGAAGAAGGAGATTTATTAAGAGGATTAGACAGAAATTCACAGTTTATAGATGGAAATCTTCATTACTTTGTAACTTTCAAGCCATTTGTAAGAAAAAGTAGGAGAAGAAGAATCATTTATGGAAGAATTGAAAACAGATGTAAAACCAGATAGGAGGGAGTAATGGCAACTAAAACAAAAAAAGATGATGAAATTCTATATTCAAAAAGAACAAATTATCACAAGTAAAAAAAATATTCCAATAGAAAAGATATATTGAATGTTTTTATTAAAAGATGATGAAGAATATAGTTTTTTTCAAAGATAGATGAAATTATAGAAAAATTTTTATGAATAAGGAGGTTCAATAATGAATGGTGGAGGAACTTTTTAACTCAAAAATAAAGTTTTTACCAGGAGCATATATAAACTTCGTTTCTGCTTCAAGAGCAACAGTAAATATATCTGATAGAGGTTTTTGCTGCTATTGCTACTGAACTTGATTGGGGAGTAGATGGCGACATTTTTTTAAAGTTGAAAATAGTGATTTTCAAAAAGATACTATGAAACTTTTTGGATATGATTATACAGATGAAAAAAATGAAACCTTTAAGAGATTTATTTATGAAAGCTAAAACTGTTTATCTTTATAGATTAAATGGTAATGGTGTAAAAGCAAGTAATGATTATGCAACTGCAAAATACAGTGGAACAAGAGGGAATGACATAACTATTATTGTTAAGACTAATATAGATGAATCTAATAAAAAAAGATGTTATTACTATGTTAGGAACTAAGAAGGTGGATAGTCAAACTGTAGCCAATGCTTCTGAATTAATTGATAATGATTATGTTACGTTTAAAAAAAGCAGCTCAGCTTACTGATACTGCTGGAACTAAACTATCAAATGGTGCTAACTTAACTACTGTAACTGGTGCTGAACATCAAAAGTTTTTTTAGATTTAGCTGAATCTCATTCTTTTTAATACTATTGGATGTACTTCTAAAGATGAAGTAATAAAGAAGTTATATGTTCAATGGACTAAGAGAATGAGAGATGAAGTTGGTGTGAAACTTCAATGTGTTGTATATAGATATCCTGCTGATTATGAAGGAGTAATAAACTTACAAAAACAAAGTTAAAGATGAAGGTGCTCCAGAACAATCATTAGTTTATTGGTTAACAGGTGCTGAAGCAAGTTGTGAAGTTAATGCAACTTTAACAAATACAAAATATGATGGAGATTTTTATAGTTGATACTAAGTTTACTCAATCTGAGTTAATAAATGGAATAAAAAGCAGGACAATTATTATTTCATAACAATGTTGGAGAACCATATGTGTTGACTGATATAAATAGTTATACATCAATAACTATTTATAAAAATGATGATTTTCAATCAAATCAAACTATAAGAATTTTTAGATCAAATAGGAAATGATATCGCTTTTAATGTTTAACAGAAAACATTCTGAAAGAGCAGAAATAATAATCCTGGAAGAGAAGGATTATGGAAAGACATAGTTGCACATCATCAAGAACTTGAAAGAATAGAAGCACTTGAAGATTTTTGATCCTAAAAAAAGTTAAAGTTGAGAAAGGTTTAACTAAAAAAATCAGTAGTTGTTACGGATCCAGTTAATCCTGTAAATTGTATGGAAATTCTTTATATGACAGTTATTGTTCAATAGGAGGTAGATAGAGAATGGCAGATATGATAACAATGAATGCTAAAGATGCTGTATCAGGTAGCTTAGGCGAATGCTATGTTACATTAGAAGGAAAAAGATATAATTTAATGACAGCAATTAAATTTGAAGCAAGTTATGAAAAAAACAAAAAAACTGAAGTACCTATCTTAGGTAAAGTAAGTAAAGGAAACAAATCTGTTGGTGGAAAAGGTAGTGGAACTATGACAGTTCATTACAATGCTCCAATTTTTTAGAGAATTATTGGAAAAAGTATCAAAATACTGGAGAGGATATTTTTCTTTGAAATAGAAGTTTCAAACGAAGATCCTACTTCACAAGCTGGTAGACAAACTATCCTTTACCAAGGTTGCAATACTGATGGTGGAGTTTTATCTAAATTTGATGCTGGAGCAGAATATTTAGATGAAGAAATTAAGTTCACATTTGAGAAGTTTATAATTAAAAAAATAATTTTAATATTTTTAGATGGAATGATATAAGGAGAGATGAAAAATGACAAATATGGAAGTATTCTTAAAAACAAAATGCAGTACAAAAAGAAAATAAAAAAAGTAGCAGTTTCTGAAAGATTTAAAGATGAAGATGGGAAAGTTGTTGAATGGGAAATAAGACCTTTAACAGCACAGGAAGACCAAATATTAAGAGAAGCTAATACTGAAATTAAAGAATTAAAAGGAAAAAAAGGACAATTATTCCCTCAGCTAGATTCTAATAAGTATTCTTCTATGCTAATTGCTGCTTGTGTTGTCTTTCCAGATTTACAAAATCAGGAATTACAAGACAGCTATGGAGTAAAAACAAGCCTGACTTATTGACAGCTATGTTACTTCCAGGAGAGTTTCAAGACTTATTTTCAGAAGTTCAAAAAATCAATGGATTTAAAACACTTGAAGATTTAACTGAAGAAGCAAAAAACTAATAAATGGGGGCGATAGTGAGGCTAATATCCTTTACTATTGCCTCCACAAGTTCCATATATTGCCTAGTAAGTTTTTTTGGAACTTCCAAAGGAAGAACAAGCATTTATAATGGCAAGTATTCAGATAAGAATTCAAGCTGAAAAAGAAGCTAGTAAGAAATAATGGAGGTGGATTAATGTCAACGATACAAGGTTCTATAATGCTTATGGATGCAATGTCCACTCCTTTAAATAATATCGTTGGTGCTATAAATACAACTATTGTAGCTTTTACAAAATGTTAATAATACAGATGTTAGTATTGATACTAGTAGATTAGCTAATGCTCAAACTATGATAGTACAAGCTGGAGCACAGTTAAATGAAATAGAGAAAAATATACAAAAAAAGAATACAAGATAATGTTGTTGAGCAAAATAAATTTAATACTGCTTTAAGTCAAGGAGTTAATAAAAGCAGATTCATTATATGGAAAAAAATTAAAAAGTTTTATAGGTCTTTATGCAGGAATACAGACTTTAAAAAGTTGGGCTAGATACTTCAGATAATATTTCACAAACTATGGCTAGATTAAATTTAATGAATGATGGAAAGCAAACAACAGACCAATTACAACAAGCTATATTTCAATCTGCTCAAAAATTCAAGAGCTGGATTCTTAGATACAGCAAGTGTAGTTTCTAAATTAGGTTTATTAGCTCCACAAGCATTTAATAGTAATATGGAAACTGTAAAAATTCTCTGAATTAATGGCAAAATCTTTTTAAAGTTGGAGGAGCAACAACTTCTGAACAAACATCAGGAATGTATCAATTAACTCAAGCTATGGCTTCTGGAAGATTACAGGGCGATGAATTTAATAGCATTATGGAAAAATGCTCCTTTATTAGCACAAGCAATTAGTAAATATACAGGTAAGTCAATAGGTGATTTAAAAAGAAATGAGTAAAGATGGTTTAATTACATCTGATGTAATAAAAAAATGCAGTATTCGCAATGTCAGATGAAATTAACACTAAATTTAATTCAATTCCAATGACATTTGGAGATGTTGTTACTCAAATAAAAAGTAATGCTGTTAATTCATTTATGAGTATTAGTAGTACTATGAGTGGTATTTTTAATAGTGAAAGGTTTCAAGGGTTTATTGATGGAGTATCATCAGTAATAGATAAAGCCTTTACAATGATAAATTGGCTTATAAAAAGGTATATCTATTGTTGGAACTGTCCTCTATGAGATATGAGAAATCTATTCAACCTATATTAGTTACTGTTTTTAGGATTACTAACAACATATAAGTTAATTATGGGATTTATAGCAGTAAAAACAGCTATTGCAACAGGAATTACTACTATTTATAATTTAGCACTTCTTGCAAAACAGACAATGTTAGGAGCAGTTAGTGTAGCACTAGCAAAAGCGACTGCTGCACAAACAGGGCTTAATATTGCAATTTTGACATGTCCAATTACTTGGATTATAGCTGGAATTGCTTTTAGTTGTTGCAGCTATATATGGTGTTGTTGCAGTATTTAATAAAATTACAGGTAAAGCATATTCTGCAACAGGCCTTATTGTTGGAGTGTTCTATTGGATGGGAGGAATGATTTATAATATAATTGCTGCTGCTTGGAATAAATTAGCACAAACTTTTGTGTCTATTTATAACTTAGGAGTTAGTATAGCTGAATTCTTTGCTAATGTCTTTAAACATCCTATTCGTGCTGTAGCTCATTTATTTGCAAAATTTTATAAACTTTTTAATAGATAAAGTTAAGTTTTTTTAGGTTCTATGATAGATACTATATGTGGAACTAATGTTGTTGGAAAAATTAGAATCTGTACAAACTGCTATTGGAGATTGGGTAAATGAAAAAGTTGGTGGCAATGAAATAACTTTAAAAAGAATGGACGCAACTCAAGTTATGATGGATAGAGTAGGCTTTGAAAGATATGTATAATAAAGGTTATGAAAAAGGTGCTAATTTTTAGTTTATTTGGTAAAAATGCTGAAACTGGAATAGATACTAATACAGAATTTGGTAATTCTACTAATCCTGAAGTAGGAAGTTCTAATGATTTATTAAAAATATAGATAAAAAAATACTAAAAAAAGCTGGCGATATGTTAGATTTATCACATGATGAAATTAGTTATTTGAGAGATTTAGCAGAAAGGGAAGCTATTAATAGATTTACAACAGCAGAAGTTAAAGTAGATGTAGGAGGAATAACTCAACATGTATCTAGTGCTCTTGATTTAGATGATGTTGTGGATTATATGACTAATAGAATGGAAGAAAGCATAGCAATAGCAGCGGAGGGAAGTTATGAATAATTTTATGATAGATAAAGGATATTTTTTTATTTAGATGGAATATTAGTTCCTATCACTCCTGCTTCTATTACAACTAAAATTAATAATAAAAAAATAAGGTTATAACACTTATCAATGATGGAGACTTCAACATTCTAAAAAGAAGAAGGTTTGAAAGAATTTACATTTGATATGTGTTTGCCTGCTTATAAGTATCCTTTTGCAAGAGGGGTACTTTTTACCTATCAATTATTATCTAAATATGCTAAGTTTCTTAAAAAAATTCAAAGAAACCTTTTAGATTTATAGTTATTAGAGAGGGAGCAGTTGAAGTTCTGGCTATAATACAACTATTTTTAGTTTCTCTTGAAAAATTATGAGATAAAAGAGGATGCTGGAAATGGTAGAGATGTTGTTGTATCTGTGACTTTAAAAAGAATACAAGAATGTCAAAAGCACTCTTTTTAAATATATTGATATTGGAGCTCAAGCCATAGGTACAGCTTTATCTGTAGCTACTTTTTATATCTACAAAGACTAGAGATAGTTCATCAAAGAAAGCTCAAAGAACTTACAAAGTTAAAGAAGGAGACACTCTTTATATTATTGCAAAAAAAGAATTAGGTGATGCGAATAAATGTAATTTTTAAAAAGAATTAAATAAATTAAGTTCCATACATGATATTAAACCTGGGCAGGTGATAAGACTTGAATAGAGATTTAGATTTGATAATAAAAACTCAGAAATATCCAGTTGCACCTGCCATTCTTGATGGTGCTTGTTGGGATACAGAAAGAAAAAGGAACTCCTGGGAAATTTACTTTTTAAATGTATTTTTTTGACGAATTAAATCAATTTGAAGAAGGAGATTTAGTAACAGTAAAATATAAAAATGAAGAAGTTTTTTTATGGTTTTGTATTTACTATTTCTAGAGATAGAGATAAGATTTTTATCTGTAACTGCTTATGACCAGTTGAGATATTTAAAAATAAAGATATCTATCACTATGAGAATAAAAAAAGCATCTGAAGTCTTGAAAATGATAGCTGATGATTTTAAATTAAATTGTGGTGAAATAGAAGATACAAAAATATGTTATTCGTGAAAGATTAGAAGATAATGTTGCTTTATTTGATATTATTTTTAACTGCTCTAAATTTAACTTTACAGAATACAAAAAGATTATATGTTATTTATGATAATTTTTGGAAAAATAACATTAAAAAGATGTTGAAAGTCTAAAAATTAAATGAAGGAATATTTATTGATGAAAGTATTTCAGAAAATTTTTTTCATATAGTTCATCTATAGATAAAACATATAATAAAAATTAAATTAACTAGAGAAAATAAAGAAAAGGGATTAAGAGAAATATTTTTTTATCTCCTAATACAGAAGCTGAAATAAAAAAATCATACTTATGGGAAATGGGGTATCTTACAATACTATGATAGAGTAGATGAAAAAGAAAATCCACAAGTAAAAGCTGATTCATTACTAAAAACTTTATAATAGAAAATTTAAAAAGTTTATCTATTAAAAATGTCTTTGGTAATGTAAAGGTTAGAGCTGGAGTAAGTATTGTTGTAAAATTAGACTTAGGAGACATTAAAGTTAGTAATTATATGCTTGTTGAAAGTGTAAAGCATACTTTTTAATAAAGATGAGCATTTTATGGATTTAAAATTGAGAGGAGCTGATATTGAATGATAGAAGCAATTAAAAAAATAGTTTCTAATATGTTAGAAAAATTCAAAACTATCTAAACTAGAATTTGGGACAGTTGAAAGTGTTGCCCCTCTTAAGATAAGAATAGACCAGAAAAAGTTATAAAATGATAGTCAGTTAATGCTTTCTCATTTGGTAAGAGATTATTATGTAGATATTACAGTTCAACATAGCACTGATAGCATTTATGGAGATTGGGATACATCACATACTCACCCTGGAGCAGGGAAAAAAATGTTATTCCAATAGACCATGAACACGAATATAAAGGTCGTAAAAAAATTATGATGCACTATTCACTAAAAAAAGGAGAAAAAAAGTTGTATTAATAAGACAAGCTGGAGGACAACTCTATTATATTTTTAGATAGAATAGATGATCCTATTGTTGAAGGAGAGTGGATATAAAAAAACTTTTTTTCTTTTAAAAAAATTTCTCTTGACTTTTTTTGTCGTCAACAATTTATAATATTGTTGTCGTCAGAAAGGAGTGTGAGAAATGGATGACAAAAAAAGATAGGGAGACCCTAAATCTTTAAAGCCAAAAATCAATAAAATTGACAGTTAGAGTTGATGAAGAAACTAATAAGATTTTTAGAAGATTACTGCAATAGGAAAAAAATAAAACTATTGTAGAAGGTGTAAGAGATGGAATAAACTATTTGAAAGAAAAATAAAAGAGATAGATTACACAAGCCTGAGAAACTTACAATCTATCTCTCCACCAAAGTATTGGTATGTAAATATTATACACTGCATACCTCTATTTTGGCAACTAAAAAAATTAAAATGGAGGTATTTTTTTATGGAAAAAGCAAAACAAGAATTTTTTTATTAACATTTATTGAATTAGCAACAGAAAAAGGAATTTTTAAATGATGATATCACAGAACATAAGAAGAAACTATTTAATCTTATGAATGAAGTTGAAGAAAATTATGTTGGAGATAAGAGAATATTTGTGCAACTTGAAAGAGCTATTATAGATGTAATAGAGCTAACTCAACACAAGTACTTTGATTATGGAAAGATAGTAAACACTATTGATGAAGAATATAATCTTAGCAATTATGATCCGTTTAAAAAGATTAATGGAGGTAGAAAATGAATAAATTAAATAATAAAAAAATGAAATAATAACAATAAATAATGTAGAACTTGGAATAAAAAGAATATAAAAAAAGAAAGAGTGGTAACTGCTTGGGATATAGCAAAAAGTACATAAAAAGAAGTTAATGATATTACTAAAAATTTTTAATAATAATAAGAAAAAAATTTATTTTTAGATGAAGACTATTTCTTAGTAATAGAACTGAAAATCTCTGAACGGAAAATATCCGTTCAGGATTTCATACCTAATAATGTTAAAGAAATACCGTTATTTACTGAAAGTGGATATCTGATGTTAGTAAAAACATTTACAGATGATTTGAGTTGGGAAATACAAAGACAATTAGTTAAAGGATATTTCAAACTTAAAGAACTTAAATCAAGTGTAGACAAAGATAAAAAGACTTGAAATAATGGAAAAAAATGCAAATGTAAGAATGGCTAAAAATGTTGAAATCTTTAATACCATTCTCAAAAAGTGAAAGATATAAGGAAATATTGGTATCAGAAGCAACAAAAAGTTTTAACAGGTAGAGAGTTAATCCCACCACCAGAAGTGGAAGCTAAAACTATAACTGCCACTCAAATAGCAGAGATATTAGGAGTATCTGTTCAAAAAGATAGGTATCATTTCTAATAAATATAACTTAAAAAAACAGAACAAAATGGATATTGGGTTCATGAAAAAGCAAAAGTATTGTAATAAAGAGATACCTAATTTTAGATATTTTGAAAGTGCAATAGAAGAATTTAGAAAATATATTTAATTAAACACTAAGAGGAGTATAAAAAGCTCCTCTTTTTATTTAAAAGGGGGTGATTAAAATGCTACCAGTTAGAAATGATAGAGTTGAAATAAAATCAGAAGTGGAAGCTATTCCGACTAAGACTTATAAAATGGCTATCTTTGGAAACAAAATTACAGGTAAAACAGATGGACAAGAAGCTATGAAACAAGCTATTTATAAAATCTTAAATACTGAGAGATATCAATATCCAATTTATAGTTGGAACTATGGAATTGAATTAAAGGATTTGTTTGGAAAAATCTAAAAAGTTATTGTAAAGTTGAATTAGTATCAAAGAGTATCAGAGGCTTTATTGCAAGACGAAAAGAATTATTGCAGTAGAGTCTTTTTTTATTTGATGATACAAAAAAAGAGAAAGCTTAGCAATGACTTTTACAGCTAAAACAATTTATGGAGATGTTGAAATAGTTAAGGAGGTGAAAGTAGCATAATGTTCGAGGACAAGACTTATGAAAATTTATTGAATGATAAATTAAGCAGGGTTCCTAAAGATATTGATACTCGTGAGGGGTCAGTAGTATTTGATGCTACAGCAGGAAACTCTTTAGAAGAAGCTCAGATGTATTTAACAATAGCTGAATATTATCAGCAAACTTTTGGAGATACAGCAAGTAGAGAGTTTTTAATAAGGAGAGCAGCAGAAAGAGGAATAAAACCAAAAAGCTGCAAGTGTTGGAGTATATAAAGGTATCTTTAATATGGATATTCCTATTGGAAGTAGATTTTTCTTTAGATATCTATAATTATATCGTTATAAAAAAATTACCTACTGGAACATTTGAATATATGTTGGAATGTGAAACTTATGGAGAAGAACCCTAATGGTTCTGTAGGAGATTTAGTTCCAATAGACTATGTTCCTGGATTAACATCAGCCAAAAATAACAGAAATGCTTATTCCTGGCGAAAAACGAAGAAGAAACTGAAAGTATTAGACAAAGATACTTAGATAGTTTTTAATTTACAGGCTTATGGTGGAAATATAAAAGACTATGAAGAAAAAAACTATGGCACAAGCTGGAGTAGGTGTAGTTAAAGTAACTCCTGTTTGGAAAGGTGGAGGAACAGTAAGAGTAACTATTTTTAGATAGTGAATTTAACATAGCTTCTACATCTTTAATTTCTAAAATTCAAGAAGTATTAGATCCAACTAAAGACCAAACAGGTAAAGGTTTAGCACCAATAGGACATCTAGTTACAGTTGATACTCCTGCACAAGAACAAATTTATATTGTTACAAAATTAACTTTAAAAAGATTTATCAATCAGTAATATAAAAAGCTGATATTGATAAACTTTTTAAAAAGCATATCTTTTAGAGTTAAGAAAACAATTCAAAAGAATCAGAAAAGATAGTTGTAAGAACATCAATAATAGAATCAAGGATTTTAGCATTGAATCCTAATATTATAGATATTCAAGAAACTAAAATAAATGGATATGCACAAAACTTTACACTTGACTCTTTTTAAAGTTCCTGTGTGGGGAGATGGAAATTATGTCCAACTTTAAAGATGTTAACCTATATGATAATTTCCCTGATTTTTATGCAGCAATATAAAGAAATACAAGCTATTTTCAATGTTGAAAATGTGGATTTAACTAAACTTTGGAATGAAATTAGAAGAAGTTTTAATAATGGTTTTATATTTTCTACAGATGTTTTAGGAATATCTAAATTTGAAAAAAATGATGAATATCTATCCTAAAGCAACTGATAGTTTAAAAAGATAGACAATTGAGAGTTTACATAAAATGGAATGCAACTCTTCCATACACTTGGAGATGGTTAGAAGAATTCTTAATTACTTATTACCAAAATGTTGAGACAAAAAGCTATTCCAATTTTTATTTAATGATAAATATGAGTTAAATATTAGATTAGAAAAGCAAAAGGAATTTGATAATTTCGATTACAGTATATATCATGAATTAAGACCTATGATTCCAGCTAATCTGGGATTAAAAAGTAATTAATGTAATTCCAAAAAGTTCTGAAAAATTAATGTACTTAGTATGGTGATTTATAAAGCTAAAAAAAGCTTTTAAAAGAAAATAGTACATTAACTAATTTAGTTGGTGAAAAAGTATTTAATAATAGTTTAATTTATAGATTAAAGAAGGAGGTTTAAATGGCTTTTTAGAGGACTTACAAAAAAAGGAGCTGATTATTTAGCAACTAGGCTTGCAAATGAATTAGCAGTAGAATTTTTAAAAAGTAGAAATAGGGGATGGTGCTGTAGTGAGTGGACAAAATCCAAAGAATCAAACATCTCTCATTTCATATAAAAAAAGATGTAAGAATATTAAAAAAAGAACAAGAAAAATAATGCTATTAATCTAACAATTCAGATAACTAATGATGATATAACACAAGGTTTTTTTATCTGAAAGAGATAGGAATTTATGTAAATGACAGTACTTCTAATGGTTGCTTGTACTGGTATTGTAATGAAGATAATGCTCAATATATTCCAGCTAAAACTGATAGTGTGATAGCATTTGAAATAGATATTAGGATGGAAGTAACAAACTCAGATGCTACTATTATTAATTGGAGTGGAAAAAAACACTTGGATTAATAAAGAATACCTTGAAGAAAAATTACACACAAAACGGTGGATATAAAAGGAACAGCATTAGAAATAGATGATAGAGTAGTCTCTGCACTTGGAAAAGAAGATGGAAAAATTCCCTTTGAATGAAGCAATACAAGGAAATGTTTACTATTTCCCAGCAAACAAAAATTTTACATATGTAAAGAAACTCAAAATAGAAGAATCAGTGTCCCTGATGTAAAAATTCGAGGAACTTTCAATCTGGGAAAATCGTAAGAGATTGGAAAATCTAATCACTCATAGAGTCGTTACAGGGAACGACAGGTATGACTAATATAAGTTCTTGCTCTTCATATATTACACAAATAGGGAATTTCGCTACTTGTATGATGAGTATTGGTGTGATTACAGATTATGCTAAAACTACAATAAAAATCTCCTATTCCATTCAAAGATGGAGTTTTTTATATCTTTGGAAGATAATAACGGTGACTTATATGCAACAAATAGACAACCTATCGTTGGTTGGTATAATTCTGCGACACAAACATTTGAAGTTGTTAATGTAAATGCTGGTTTCACTGTTTTTAATTGGTAGAATTTAAGATTAGATATAAAAAGACTGTATAAGCTATTTTTACAGTATTAGCTTTTTGAGTTATCAACACAGTCTTTTACAAATGTAAATCCTGCATTATTGAAACCACTCAAGTATACATTTTTCTAGAGTAGTTGCTGTTCCAGTTTTGTAAATGTTTATAGCAACTCCTAAAACTTGTTTATAACTCTTTGGAAAATTATAAGTATAACTTCCAAGTGTAGTATAATTTCCAGTAATTCCACTATCAAATTTTACTAGATTTTCCAAATACTAAAAGTGGAAAAATTTATTTAAAATTATAGAGGTGGATACTTCTAATTTTACAATTGTTATAAAAATATCGTAATGATACTAATACAATAATTAATGGCTATTTGCTAGTAAAAATCTAATTTTAGAGTAGGGAATGACGGATCAATCTATAATTTTGGAAATAATTTAACTTTAAATGGAGATTTTTTTAACTTATATGCTTGGGAATTCTCAAAATATATTTTTTTATCAACCTCATAAAATTTCTATTAAAAACGGTGTTATTTCTTCAAATATTGTAGCTTTTTAGTGCTTATACTACTAAAGTTTTTTTATAGCTAGTAATTATTTTATGTATATAGTCAAGCACTGCTTTTTATCTGTAAATAGTTAAGTTAAATTTTATTTTTAAAAAAAGTTGTTAATTGCCCCATAAATGTATTTCTAAGAGGTGCTTGATTATCAGTAGAGTTAACCATTAAAACATTGTTAACTAAGCTAAATTGCCCACTACTTCCCTTATTTCCTGTTATAGCTGTTGCTGTATTGTAGCAATCATAAGGTAAATTGCATTTATATGTAGTTCCATAATTTATTTTTTTCTGTACCGTGTGTATAGGCAGCTATAAGAATTAAACTGCCATACTGAAATATAGTAAATTTAACACCTGCTGGGTTTGAATATAATTCTTGTATTTTTAAATGATGATAGATTTTTCCACAGTGGAAAAATTTCTCTAAATATGAATTTAAAAAAATAACTGGGAACAAATTATAAATTGTGAATCTATGTCTGCACAAATAATAACCGCTGGTAGAATACTTATACAGATTCTTACATATAACTTTAATAGAAAGATAGATAAAACTAGATTAACTTTCCCAAAAACATTTAGTGCAACACCATTTGTTACAATAACTGATAACGATAATGCTGTAACTAGTAGAAATTTAGATTATGCGATAGGATGGAACACAGCCTCATATGTAGATATTAGTAATGTAGTAGGCGGTTTTACTGTGCTTTTTAATAGGTGTAATTTAAATTATATATATTTAACTAAAACAGAAGCTACTCTGTCTTGAATAGTTGAATATATTAAAAAAACCAGCAAAAAAATAGAGTCGTCAGACTCATCATATGTTACATGTTCCAAATATCCCATAGATTGCATAGGAATAACAGACACAATTGTAGAATTTTGGGGATACCTAGTTTTTTTGTTTTTAAATTTCCAATTCCTTTTTCATAAAGTATGTAATTTCCACCACTTGTCTGAAATGTCATTATATTTTTTTCATTTCAGATGTGGAGATTTTTAAGACTTTAGATTTGATTAGATTTTCCATTATTTTTAAGAATTGTATAATGAACCTATTAAAATTAGGAGGTTTAGTTATGCAATTAACAGTTTTAGAAAATTTAAAAAAAGAAAATGTGGATGTGTATTTAGAGTATCTAAATAGTTGCAAAAGCAGCAATTGGGATACTTGGGAAACTACATACAAAAACTTACTGCAATAATTTTAAGTTATTTTTTTAGTGTGGTTTCAGAAGTCGTATAAAAATAAGCTGCTACTAAGCAAAGAAACGTTACTAGAAATGCCAACTATCATAGAATCTTATCGAAATTATTGCAGGAGTTTAGGAAATAGTAAAAAGAACTTTAATGAATAAGACTACGGCTATATCAACGTTTTTATGCTTGGTGTGTTCGTAGAAACAAAAATAAAAATACCATCCTTTCGATAGTAAATTAGATAAGCTTTAGATTTACAGAAAAAGATAAGGTTAGGAACAGTTACTTTCTTACAACAGAGCAAATTCTGACAGTTAGATTGTATATGCAAGTAGAGAGTAAGAAATATGACTTGCAAGACAGAATACTTTGGGAACTTTTTCTTAGATAGTGCTTGTCGGATTAGTGCTATACAGAGTTTAAAGATGGAGCAACTAGATTTAGAGAACGGCTATTTTAGAGATGTAAAGGAGAAAGAGGGCTATATAGTAAATGCATTCTTTTTTTCCAAAAATGCAAGGAATTAATAAAAAGAATGGATACAGTACAGAGCAGAAAATGGGATAGATGTAGATTGGTTTTTTTGTTACTAAGTACGGAAAAAAATCTATAAACAGATGACTCAAGGAGCTATTAGAAATAGGATTAAAAAGTTAGGAAAAAAATTTTAGGAATAGAGGATCTATATCCTCACACTCTTAGAAAAAAACTAGTATTAATTTAATAAACAATTTGGCTGGATTAGGCTTAGCAAGTAGCTATGCTAATCATTCTAGCAGTGGAGTTACAAGTAAGCATTACATTGCAAAAAGCTAATCCAACAGAGGTAAGAAATAGCATTATAAATGCTAGGAAAAAAATTAGGTATTTTTTTAGTTAAATATTATAGAGATTTTTAAATTTATTCAGATTTTTTTATAATTAAAAATGCTACTTTTTGAGTATCTTTTATATAAAATTTTCTTAGAAATTATATTTAAGAAATAAATATATAAAAATATGCTCAAAAAGCAGAAAATAAAACTATAAAAATTCTTTATAAATTTAAAAAAATCTATTCAAAAATGAAAGGAGAGATATTATGTTTTATATTTACACAAAAGATAAAAAAATCACAAGTTGTATTCACTGTAAATTTAACTGCTGACGAAGTAAAAAAACTTTATGGATAATAATTTATTTTTTTAGATTATCCTGAGTTAGATCCAAATAATTATATAGTTGTTGAAAGAAACGAAGCATTTAAAAATGCAACTTATGATTCTTCAACCAATACAATAAGAGAGATGACAAGACAAGAGTTGATTGAAGAAGGCATAGAAGTTCAATTAAATCAAGGTGAGTATATAGAAAATAAGAAACTTATAACTATACCTCAACCCACATCATATCATACTTGGAATTCAGTTTCTCACGAATGGGATATTGATATGAATGGAGTAAAGAAAACTTTTAAACATAAGTTTCAAGCTATCTTACTAGAAAAAAACTATTTGGAAGTTTTTGAATATAAAGGGAAAAGTTTTCCAAATGCGTGACTATGATGAAATAAATTTTATAAGAGTCAAAATAGCATTGGATATAGCTTCGAAACAACAGACATAGAAATTTTAAAAAGAAGCTTTTACGTGATTTAGAAATTACTGTTACTCCAGATTTGGAAGAAAAAGTTAAAAAAATGTGATAAAATCAGGAAACTTAAAAAGAGTTCTTAAAATCTTTAAATACAAAATGGAGACTTCAAGACAATTCTGTAGCTGATATAAGTTTAGGAGATATAAATCAAGTATACCTTAAATGGATTTTAAAAAGTTATAACTGCTCAAAATAAATATACAGCAATATTTATTGAAATTGAAAAAGCTAAGACAGTTGAAGATTTAGAAAAAAATAGAATGGAATTAAAAAAAGTAGAGGTAGTTTAGTATAGCTACCTCTTTTTAAAAATGCGTTATATGACTTATTACAAGGTCGTTTTTTTAAGGAGGTATATATGTTTGTTTTTATCTGAAAATAGTTTAGAAAAAAATTAAATGGAGTTCATCCAAAATTAGTAGTTTTTTTATGGAAGAATTAATAAAAAGAATCTCCATACGATTTTTAAAAATAACTTGTGGAGTTAGAACTGCTGAAGAACAAAAATCGTGAATATCAAAAAGGAAGAACTCTTTTATACGATGGAAAAGGAAATAAACTAAGTAAAGTTAGTTGGTGCGATGGATATAAATTAAAAATCAAAAGCACCAAGTGAAAGCTGATGGATATGGTTATGCTGTTGATATAGCAGTTTTGGAAAAAGAAAAAAATACACAGATAATAAAACTGGAGAAGTAAAAAGAAAAAAACTGTAGCTAAGTGGGATTATAGATATTATAAAGCTATTTATGATGTTGCAAAAAGTAAAGGTCTTATTGATAAATATGGAATAGTTTGGGGTGGAAATTGGAAACAAAAAGATTTAGTACATTTTCAATTAGGAACAGCGGATAATATTCAATTTAAAAAGATAATGGAGGTAAAAAAAGTATGAATTTTAATAATTTTTCAAAAATATGTGTAAAGAAAAAGTGGTTGACTATTTTAATAACAGAGTTGAGAAAAACAGATGATACTAAGATAACAATAGATGATGTATTTGTTGTTTGGTACTGTAAAACATTACAAAAATGCAAAAAGCATTATTATCTACAACAGTATCTGATGGAATGTATTATGAACTTACTTACAATGGAGATAAAAATGAATTGTACTTAGATGCTTATAAAAAAAATGGGAAAAATAAGAAGTATGATGTAAAAATAAGGAGGTATATCATGCCAGAACTAGATGAATTTAATTTAAAATATTATGATGGAAAAGATTTTTATTTTTAGAAAAAGATTATAGATATATGATAGGAGAAAAATTAATTCATATACCTGCAGGATTTAAATGCGATTTAGCTAGTGTACCTAGAATTTTTCAGAAATGTTATTAATACTTATGGGGATCATACAAAAAGCAGCCGTTATTCATGATTGGTTATATAGAAATGGTCATAATTTGGGAGTAAGTAGAAAGGAAGCCGATAAAGTATTTCTCGCAGTAATGAAAGAACAAGGGGTCGGCTTTTTCAAAAGACAGTTAATGTATAGAGCTGTTAGAACATTTGGGATGTTTGCATACAAGGAGGATTAATGGAATTAGAAATCACTTTAACATTATTAGGAATGCTTGGAACATCTTTAATTACAGTGGGTGGAGTTATCTTAGGCTATCATAATTATCTAATGAGACAAATTAACAAAAGATTAAAAAAAGAAACATATTATATAGATCAAGAAAAAAATTAGACAAGCAACTTGAAGAAATAAAAAAACAGCTCTGAAAAAAACAAAAAAAGATGAAATAAAAAGCAATGATATCCAAGTTAGGAGATAAAGTGGAAGCAGATTATCAAAAGATTTATGATCATCTACTAAATTGTATTAGAAGAAACGGGTAGGAAAAATCCTACCCTCTTTTTTATTAAATTTTTAGATATAGAACCATTTTAGAACCAAAGATAAAAATATTAATATTGATTATCTTTTTAAAATCAATAGAATATTGTATGTACTTGTCTTATTCCCATT